>ERZ791929.83-NODE-83-length-117239-cov-26.925041_pt1 | contig 117239 bp, 92 predicted proteins | sample MGYA00510129_ERZ791929 | MGnify/ENA primary metagenome ERZ791929 (study PRJEB30046, sample SAMN00792049) | human gut metagenome | study: EMG produced TPA metagenomics assembly of the A metagenome-wide association study of gut microbiota in type 2...
CCTTCAGCTTCTCACGCACATCCTTCATCTGCTGCTTCTGGAGCCGGATGTGGCGTTCCAGCGCCTCCTGTGGGACCTTGTGGGCAATCTTTAACAGTTCCTGGCTCTCGGCCTCACAAATCATATGACCGTCCTGGGCGTCAAATACAAGCAGCCGGGTTACATCCTCCGGGTCATACTTGATGTCCACATGCTTGTCCATATAATAAATCAGCTCCGGATGGTTATAGACTTGGCCGAATTTCCGGATTCCCACGTTATATACCCGTGCCCGTTCTGACTTCATCAGCTGCAGCAGGGCAAAGGATTTTGGCGGCAGAGCCTTCTCATACCGTTCCCCTTTGTCAAACAGTTCCTGCGGGGTACAATATGTTTCTCCCTGGTTTTTCAGGCCCCTGTGGACCTTCACCGCATACACGTTGTGCAGGTAGTGGCTCCACTTCTCATAAAACTCCTCCATGGTCAGCAGCTTCCCCTGTTCAAGCATACGCTTGATGTCCTTGTCAATCTTGGCGCTGGTCCTGCTTCCTGTCAGTGTACCCGTGTAACTCTTAAACCACCGGGAGAATCCATCGCATACCGTCTTAAACAGCCGCTCTATTTCAGATTTGCTCCATGGCTCATAAGGACGGCTCCGGTGGAAGTCCTCTATCCCAATGGTGTGATAGAATCCCGCTTTTACCTCCTCAAATCCGGCGTACCGTTCTGCTTCTTCCCGGGTGGGATAGCGTTTGACGCCGGTCAGCTCCCTGGAGGTATAGTCCTTTCCGTTGTCAATGTTCAAGTATTTCGGCATCCCTCCCGGGGTTCCATACAATACCTTGATCAGGGACTGCTTCAGTATCTGGGCATTGGCATCCCGGCAGATGATATCCCCCAGCACCATGCGGCTCCTGGCGTCAATCCAAGCCACCAGCTTGGGCTTGATGGCCGTCACCTTCCCATTAGGCAGCTTATAAGAGACCCAGCAGTCAAAGGTATGTTCATCCCCTAAGAGGACCTCCATGACCTGGAGGGACCGGGTATCGCGCAGGGCCTTCACCATCCGCTTGTTCTTCCACGCCCTGTCACCTTTGGCTGCAAGGAAATGGGCGCTTTCCAGCTGCCCGTCTGCCATCAGGTGGGATATGTAACGGCATACACTCTGGTAAGATGGGATGGGCCAGCCATTGGCCGTACCGATTTTCAGCAGCTTGTCATACAGCATCTGGCGCTTTCCTTCATTCCGGGCAAAGTCCTTGTCAAACCAGATGTTGTGTATCTTCTGCTTCACTTCCGGTGTAAAGGTGGGGAAGGTGTTGGAATCCTTGGGCTTGCGGCACAGGCACAGGACCTTGTAATAATCGTAGTTGGCCCCGGTCTCCCGCAGCATCTTTAAGGCCCACCCTGCCGCCTCCAGGTATTTGTCCATGTGGCGGTACAAAGTCCTTTGGCTCATTCCCAGCTCCGCCGCCTTCCGGATGATGTACTCCGTCTTGTCCTCTCCCTGATAGTTGATGATGTCCTGCAGGAGCCGGGACAGCTCCACCGCCTTGTAATATGCCTGGCTGTGGTTCTCTATGTACCAGTTCACATCGGTATCCAGGTACCAGGGCTCCTCTGGGGGCAGGTTCTCCATCACGATATCACTTCCTTCTTCTGTATCTATCTTCTTCATGGCCCAGTAGGACTTTTGGGCTTTGGGGCTTAGGTCAGTAAGTTTGATGTATTTTCGCTCTTTTCCACCAGATAAAATTTTCTCTTTTCGTAACACAATTTCTGCATTCTCTTCTCTACGGGAAACCTGTTTCATAAAAGTTCTATATAACATCCCTTCTAATTCAGCAGCATCTTTCATAGGTATATAAATTTCTTCCATCAGATTTCCCACCTTTCTGTTGCAATTTGGCTGTTGGTATAGTACAATGCAGGTGTGTGCTTATCGGAACGCCCGACCTTCCCCCAGAAGTAGGGCGTTCTTCTTTTATGCAAGTCCATATCCAGCCCCCTATGCCACATCATTCTCATTTATCTTGAGAATTTTCAGCATTTGCTTCCGGTACTTATACCCAGGCCTCTTTCCTTTCAGCATCCGGCATAGTTCTTGAGGGCTTGTACCCAATATATTTGCCAGCTGGACCTGGGTCATCTCCAATTCAATCAGACGCTTCTTGACAATCTTTCCAAGCTCCCTTGTCTTTACATCTGCCATCTTACTCACTCCTGTATAATCTTCTGGTCCGTTTCCTGCCTGTTCCAATCCGCTTAAGTTCCATTCTGCTTACCACTTCCAGAAACTCCCTGGTATCCTTTATCACCAGCCAGTTCTCTGGCTGCAGGCCATGAAGTTTCATCTCCTTTTTCTGGCTTAAGGTTGGCTTTTTGCCATTTTTCATGAGAATTACCACCTCCGGTTTTATTTATCTGACCCTGTCAGGAAATGATACCCATCAATCATTAGGCAGCCATTAGGGCTAATCCTTACTTCAAGATTTGCCAGTATCCTACGCTCTATCGCACTTATAATTGTTACCTCAGCTGATTCAGCCGTCCCTTTTATATGGGCTGTCGCTGATTCATTCAAAATCGCTTCAACTATGTCTTTCATTTCCCTCTTTTTCGGTATGCTCAATGCTTTCGTCTCGCGTTGGACCAGCTTCATGATTTTGACAAGCATATCACTCCGCTCCGTTGCCTGGCGCCACTTTTTTTCAAAGCCTTCCTTTGGACAGCCCCGTTTCCCTTCTAAGGTGTATTCATTGATACGTTCGTTCTCGTCCACCCATAAATCTTCTAGGTATAGCAGTGCTTTATGCTTCCAGTCCTCTTTCTGTTCCTTCTCCTCTTCATCTGTTTCAAAGTATTCAAGGACTTCAGCAAACATAAACTCTAAGTTCTTTTTTACCACCTGCCTGTCAGCCTTGAATGCATCCAGTTCAACAGTAATCCTTATTCCTGATGATTTTATATTCCCGCGAGCGTCTATTATAGATGGTTTCTCAAATGAAAATTTCTGCGGGATGATTTTTATTTCCGGCATTTCAATCTTCCCCTTTCTTAAGGTCTTAATTTTAAAAAAATCACACGACAAAGCTCCCAACGTAAATAAGCAGAATGTAAGCTAAAATTGATGATACAAGCAGGATACGTTCAAGCATTGTATTACGCCCTCCAAACAGTCCCCAATCACTCCACCAGGAATCAATCAAGACCACAATGGAAAGAGACATGGGCCATAATAAAATAGATATTATTTCACGGACTGTCATATTCACCTCCTGTTACATCTTACTTAATTTGTCAACTGTGAATTCAGGAACCTGAATCCGTAAGAACATTATTCAACCAGATTTGGTTGTTTCGATATGATAATTTTGTTTCTTTACGTCCTGATATATGTTAAAATGGCACTGAAAGGTATAACGATACAGCCTTTCAGGGGAGGTGAGCCCCATGGTTATCTCGCCAAAGAGGCTGCCAGAAGTGAAAAATGATGCGTTGACCCGTATTGTTTCCTTCGCTTCCGGCAACTCGATTAACTGGAAATTCGTTTCCGGTCAGGTCAGTGAGGATGGTTCCTGCTCTGCTGACTTTGAAGCAGATGCTCCGAAGCCAAAAAGCAAGTTCCGCCTCCATGGTGAGGTTTCCCAATATGGGGAATCATACCACTTCAGTGCCATTTAACATCTGGCACAGGGAACCATCAGCTTTGGCTGGTGGTTCTTTCCTTTTATAATCATAGGCCAGGAACCTGGCTTTCAAAGAATGTTGCTTATTCAATCAGACTTGATTGCAGATATGCCATGGATTCAAGTTCTTTTCCTTGAAGTAATCTTCAAAATGTGGTACTTTTGTATTGGCTTATAAATCATCCATACAGATATAATATATCTAATTTTAGATATTGTCAATATTATTTTTTAGATTTTATCTTAAATTAGATAATCTGTATCAAAATGGGAGGTCAAATGGATAATATTGATAAAATGGTTGGGATAAGAATTAAAACTCGTAGAAAAGAACTTAATCTAACGCAAAAAGATGTTTATGCTGCTACTGGAATATCTAATGGTAACCTTAGCGAAATAGAGCGCGGTAATGTTTTACCATCATCTAAAGCACTAGTTTCGTTATCTAAATTGCTTCAAACTTCTATAGATTGGATTTTAACTGGGGAAGCATCAATTATAGATAATAGCTCTCCAAAAATATCTAATATTGAATATAGCCTGAAATTAAATGAATCAGAGGAACTCATAATTTTTATGTTGAGGAGCCTTCCCTTAGAAGAACAACTTGATGTAAAAAACTATCTTCGTGCAAAGGTTGCTAAGTGTGAAAAATCGGAGTTGTCATCAACCTCGAATCATGGAAAAAACGTCATGGACGGAAATAGTGAAATAGCCTAATTTTTTTCTTTGTTTTGGCCTATAAATAAACCAAATAGGGGCATTTGCTTTAAGCTCTTTAAATTTCAAAAAAATATCTACAAAGCCTTGAAGATTCAGCAAATGCCCCTATTTTTATTTTTTTTTCAATCAGGGCATTTGCTTATCGTTGTCATTCGCTTAATTTTACACGATTAGTTTTATGTCTTTTAACGCGTCAATCCTTGATTCTGCGTACTTTTCACATAATTTTATAACATTGATTAACGTTAATTTTTAACGGCTCAAAAAAAGGACCTCTCCGGCAATTTTCTTGGAAAAGGTCCTTTTTCTATATTATTCTCATTTTATTTGTCAATAGCGATTTTCCTCTAAAAACCGCCGAAACCCTTGATATACCGTCACTTCCCGCCATATCCCACTTACTCCTCCTCTGTCTCGGTTTTGTCAAATATCTTGGTAACCTACACTGTATTGGTTTTAACTCTTTGTTTGATATGTTTTCTTCCCTCTCAGAATGAAAAACAATATTTACAGCGCTCTTCCATAACCCTCGGAGCATGTATGAGCACAGTTTTTCACTGCTACTAGCCACTTTCAATGCGTCAGACAAAATAGCCAGATGTACAATGTGATATTCGTACAGCCCCATATTCTTTAATAGCAACCGCATCTTCTCTACTCGCTCCTCCTACAAAGGTTGCATCAAATTTCTTGGTATTATGACAATGTCTCTGTTTCCATAAAATGTTTCACTGAGTAACCCGATAAACATACAATACGGGGCAATAAACCAGTTGCCAAACATAAAGAAGCAGGGACCAAGGATAGTATTATAGGTCAGAAGGACAAATCTTTTATTTTCCCTGCTAACCATCCGCATGTAAACCGGAGTACTGAGGAACATGAGAATTCTAACGGACAGCACCCTGTTTAGAAAACCATTCACTATGCAGATGGTATCCACAACGAACTAAATACTAATAAGCATCGTGTTCAAAAACAGTCACCCCGTCCCCTTTACGCTAATATTGGAATTCTTCCGTCAGTTTTGCTTTCTCCACCAAATTGTTATAGGTTGGAGAAGTTTTGAGCAGTTCAAGATGAGTACCGGACGCCTCCACTCTGCCGCAGTCGATCACCACGATTTTATCTGCATTTTCAACGGATTTGAGACGGTGGGAAATAATGACAACGGTCTTATCCAGAATGAGGCGGTTCAAGCTGTCCTGGATCTTTTTTTCGTTTTCCACATCCAAAGAGGCTGCAATTTCATCCAGAATGATAATAGGTGAATCTTTCAAAAAGGCTCTGGCGATGGATAGCCGTTGGCGTTCTCCTCCGGAGAGTGTTGCTCCGTTTTCTCCAATCATCGTTTTGTACCCTTCCGGAAGCCTCCGAATAAATTCTTCGCAGTTGGCCAATCGTGCCGCCTGAATGACCTCCTCGTCTGTGGCCGTCTTTTTCCCAATGCGGATATTTTCCAGAACAGATGCATTAAACAACGTTACATCCTGGAAGACGATGGCTATCTTTTCAAACAAGGATTTTGTAGAGATTTCTTTGATATCCAGCCCGCCGATCCGGATGCTTCCGCTGTCATAATCATAAAGTCTTGACATCAGACGCAGGATACTGGTTTTCCCGCAGCCAGACACCCCCACTAAGGCAGTCACTTCGTTTTGCTTCGCGGCGAAACTGATATTCTTGAGCACTTCTGTATCCTTATCGTAAGAAAAAGACACCTGATCAAATTCAATATCATAACTTGAGATTGTCTGATCCTTGCCCTGCTGTATCTTTGTCTCCCGAATCTCCCGGATACGTTTGCACATGGAATCCAGATAATACAGCTCTGCCACATTCATGCTGACCGCTTCTACGCTCTCCCTCACCTTAATGGAGGCCAGTACATATCCCAGAAAGTACAGGATATTGATCTCTCCTGTATGCAGCATTTGGACGCCTATGAGGATTACAAGAACAAAGGCAAATTGCAGAATGACATTCGAGCACAACATAGGAATACCCGCTGAAATCTCTGCACGAAGATGGATTTTCTCACTTTCTTCCATCTTTTGATAAAGAGTCTGCCGGATCTTCTGAGTCAAGCCAAAGCTCTTGATTTCCTGCTGATTTTCAATGGCCTCCTGAAAACTCTCAGAGTTGTCCCGGAGCTTTTGATAATGTTTGAATGACTCCCGAATCTGAAGGTTTTTCGACAATAAAAGAAGCCCGAATCCAAGCAGAATCGGCAGAATGATAGCAAGCCCCAATTTAACATTGCCAAGGAGCAGCAGAACCGAAAGCAACGGAAAAAAGAACAGGAATCCCACTGCCTTTGCCATAGCGTGACTCATAGCATGCTCAATAGCTGCCACATCCGCCATGATGGTTTGCGCCAGATCCGAAAGGTCATGCCTGGAAAAGTAAGATAAGGGCAACTTGGTCAGAATATCTGCAATCTCCGTGCGAAGATTCGCGCTCTCCTGGTAAGTGGTGTTATACAGTGCATCATATTCAATTCGGAGCAGAATCCACATCACAGCCAGAACCAGGATAGATCCCCACAAATACAGCCCTGTTTCCTTGACATTGTTCAACAGCAACTCATCCACCAGGAGAAGCAGCAGCATTGCGGGGAAAAAGTTAATCACATAGGCAAAGAAGGAGGCCGCGCTGGCCTTTTGCAAATCTTTGGCCCCCTTGTCGGTCAGGGCAAAATGCTTTTTAAACAGTTCTCTCATCTTACAACCCTCCATTCATTTGCCTGTTCATAGAGCGTTTGATATTCTCTGTACTTGGTATCGGTCGCCATCAACGCCGCGTCCGTTCCTCGCTCTACTATTTTCCCGTCCTCCAAAACCAGAATTTCATCCACATTTCGAATGCTGGACAGCCGATGTGCAATCATCATGACAGTCTTTCCCTTCATTAAGTGAGCAAACGCCTTTTGCAGCTCATGCTCATTCTCCGGATCGATTGCCGCGCTGGCCTCGTCAAGGATCACGATCTTCGCATTCTTTAGCATTGCCCGTGCGATTGCAATCCGCTGCTTCTCACCGCCCGACAGGTATACGCCTTTGGAGCCAATCACCGTATTTTCCCGATCTTTGAACTTATCCAGAATGCTGTCACAACCTGCCTGATACAGCGCTTCCATGACCTCCGTTCTTTGAGCGTCTGGGTTCGCCAGACGGACATTCTCGTAAATACTGATGCGAAACAAACGGACATTCTGGAACACAAAGGCGATATTGCGGATTAAGGCGTCCTCTGTATAGGCTTCGATGGACTCTCCCCCAATCTTGACCGCTCCTCCATCCACTTTGTAAAAACCAGAAATCAATTTGGCAATCGTGGACTTTCCTCCTCCAGAAGATCCCACCAGAGCATAACTCCTTCCTTCTTTCAGAGTGAAGCTAACATCCTCCAGCACCATCTGGTCTGTATACCCAAAGCATACCCGTTCAAATTCAATGTCATAGTTTTTGAATGTGCTCTTGTTTCCAAATATAAGCCGATCCTTTTGCATATCTGAAAACACCTGCTCCAGTTTCTCAACCGCCGAAGTTCCCATGAATGCATACATACCTACATACATCACTTTCATAAAGGCGGTAAACAGGACTCCGCCCAGGAATAACGTCATAATGAGCTCCACCGCCAACACAGCCGGGTCTTGAATTCGATTCAGCGTTAAGGCTGCCACTGAAACGAGTATGGCAATAAAGCCGAATAGAATCAGCTGGAATAACACATATGGCCTTCGGCAGCTCATGGAATAGTTCAAGGCATGCCGTGCATAATCCGTGATTGCCCGATGCAGCGTCTTGAAAGATGTAGCGTCTATGCCAAAAATCTTGAGTACCTGTATCCCGCGTATGTACTCCACGGTCTCGCTGCTCATTGTCTCCAGCGCCTTTTGGTAGATTTCCATAAACTTCTTTTCCCCGGTCATCAGGACAAGGAGTACGCCACTCAGTAGGAACAGAACCAATAGAACGATGCCTACCCGCAGACTGATCAAAAAGCCCACCACAAGCGCCAAAAACGGTGTCAGAATTGCTCCGGCATTGTCAGGAATCAAATGGGCTACAATAGAATGCGTTTGGGCGGCGTTGTCATCAATGAGTTTACGTGTCTTTCCCGATGAGTTCAGATCAAAGTAGCGGAAGCTGGCATTGGTCAGGCCGTCAATCCCACGCTTGCGCAAGTTGGTCTCCAGCCGGAAGCCCAACATATGCGTCAAAAGCACGGCCGCAAAATACAAGAGCGAACCGCCAATCAACAGCCCTGCAATCAGGAACGCATTATATTGAGCATGCCCCATATCTTCGTCTACCACCAATCGTTTCAAAAACTCATAGAGGTAGTAATAAGCGCCTACATTGAGCAATGTGGATACCACCGTCAGGCCGATTGCAAAATAGGCCAAAGGTCGCTGCTTTGGTACATAATATAGCAGTTTTTTGTATACCCCAAACATAGATACTCTCCTCCTAATATATAAGTGTATGGTTTCAGTACCCAACAGCCAGTTGGGACTTAATCCTCTCATTGTTTAAGCTGTATAATGATTAGGCATCGGTCTGACAGAGTTCTCCTTGGACCATTAGCGTCCGTTAGAAAGCCAGTCAGCCAGCCTGTCATTGCAGCCGTTCGATTTATGCAGGTTGAACTACCACACCACGTTCGTTTGATACCCCAGGAGATTGAATCGGCAATGAGGAATGCTGGAATCCATGCAAATTCACTTTTGGAGGTACGTAGAATGTACAACGCAGTAGGGATTGATGTCTCAAAAGGCAAGAGCACCATCGCAGTTCTGCAACCCGGCGGCACTGTAATCCGCAAACCTTTCGATGTTTCCCATACATCCCAGAACCTCAATGAACTTGCAGATTACCTTGGTTCATTAGAGGGCCCATCCAAAATCGTTATGGAATGTACGGGCAGATACCATGAGCCCATGCTTAAGGTTCTGTACGAAGCCGGATTATTCGTTTCCGTTGTGAATCCTCACCTAATCAAAAACTTCGGCAACAACTCCCTGCGCAAGGTCAAATCTGACCCGGCAGATGCCCGCAAGATTGCACGCTATACTCTTGACAACTGGGCAGAACTGCGCCAATATTCAGATATGGACGATACACGTACTCAGTTAAAAACTTTAAACTCTCAATTCAGCTTTTTTATGAAGCAGAAGGTTGCCGCAAAAGCAAACCTGATTGCCCTGTTGGATAATACTTATCCCGGTGTTAACAAACTCTTTGACAGCCCGACACGTGAGGACGGAAGCGAAAAATGGGTTGATTATGCTTATTCTTTCTGGCATGTGGACTGTGTCCGCAAGATTGGCTTAAAAACCTTTACGGAGCGCTACAAGGCTTTCTGCAAGAAGCACCACTACATCTTCCAACAGGACAAGCCCGAAAAACTGTTCAATGCCTCAAAGGAATTGGTTGCCGTCTTTCCAAAGGAGAAGACCTATAAGCTGTTGATCCAGCAAAGCATCCAGCAGTTAAACCTTGCTTCCGGACATGTGGAGCGTCTCCGTCAGGAAATGAACGCGTTGGCATCCACCCTTCCTGAATACAACACCGTGATGGGCATCTATGGCGTTGGGAAGACTTATGGCCCGCTGCTCATTGCTGAGATTGGCAACGTGTCCAGATTTACCCACAGGGAGGCATTGACCGCCTTTGCAGGCGTTGACCCCGGCGTGGATGAGTCCGGCCAGCACAAGTCCAAGAGCAACAGGGCTTCCAAAGTTGGCTCTGCCAGACTGCGCAAGACCTTATTTCAGATCATGACGACCCTGCTCCAGAATGCCCCTGTGGACGATCCGGTCTATCGTTTCCTTGATAAAAAGCGGGCACAGGGAAAGCCTTACTATGTCTACATGACCGCCGGAGCGAATAAGTTTCTCCGCATTTATTATGGCAAGGTCAAAGAGTGCCTGCGGAACTTGGAGCAGGCAGAGTAACACCCGTCTCTATATCACCCCTTTCAAAGCCGGCAGTTCTGGCGGCTTAAAAGTTATACCCTAAAATATCAAATCGGCTTTTTGAAATTTTCTTCAAAAAACACTTGACTTTTTATTAGCAGGCTTTCTAGATATATGCTGAAATCAATGTTAGCCAAGACTAACTCACATATAATATTATCTCATTTATTTTTAAAGAAAAAAAGAACTAGATGCAAGATTCAATCATTGACAATCAAATAGAGAACTACCCACGTTCTACGATAGTTCTCTATTTGAACATTTGCTTATTACTTCAACATAGATTGAATGAACCAAATTGTTTTGTTGTAATTTGCCACATCGTCTTCCATGTGGGCAACCACATCAAATTGATTCTCCTTGTCGGCCTGCTCACGAATGAAAAAAGCCTGAGTTCTGAGAGATTCCATATCTTTCAGAACCGTCTGCATCGCACTCTTGACATCCAGCTCGACACTTTCCAACTCTGGAATTGTGGCAACTGATAAGTAACCCTTCATACTTGCCAAAGGGGCTTCTCCGTTCATTTTTAAAAGTTCTGCGATAGCATCGAGTACATCTGCAAGGGCATCATACAAGGTTTCCAGATATTCATGTGCCGCTTTAAACTGGCTCCCCACTACATTCCAATGAAGATTGTGTAATTTGATGTATGAGACACCAATGTTTGCAAGATATGCATTTACCTGAGTTGCGAGTTCTTTTTTCAAAATAACAGCCTCCTTTGATTTGAAATACAAGGTTAGTCTAACTTCCCTTATAAAGTTAGTATATACTAACCAAAAGAAAATGTCAATTTATTATTCATTTTCCTATTCACGCTATTTATCCTATTATCCATATTGGTACAAGTGCTATTCACCTTTTATTCGACAAAATATTTTTTATAGAAGGGGCCACAGTAGGAATGGCCAGGAAAGGTGAACGTCCCCAAGCCAAAATAGGGCATTACCTTGATTCATACCGCTAGCCATCACTTTCCCCATCCCGCCTTTCGGTTTTCTAATGCTGTTAAAAAATTGTTTGATAAACCTTATGGAGCAACCTCTTGTCTTTTACCTTGTTAGCAAAAACTAACTTCTTGTATATAGGGACTCTATCAAAAAATTCACTGATTTTTCAGGAATGCATCAGAGGCATGGCGAGAAGTCAAGGCCACTAACATAGTCCAACATCATAAACTTAAGATTTAATGAAATCATTCCAATATATTATTATCGCCTTCTATAATGGTTACCAATCGACTATTTCCTAAAATGCTCATATTTCTCCCTGATAAAAAATATGGGCATTTTATAATCTGTTCTTTTTGGTTGCTTTTAGATCTGTTGTACTATATCCGTTTCATGATAATACGACCAATGCCACCGAAGGATTCAGCCGTCAGCTACGGAAAATGCTGTATCTTGAAACTTTGCTCCATTAGCTTTCTCTGTAAATTTTTAAGGAATAACACTTTTATGGTTTTCTCCGTTAAGGTATGAAAAATTAACAATTTTAATTTCTACTTGAAAAGCTTTTCTCATGTTTTGTTCTGTTACTATATGTTCTACAGCAACAAATTTGCAAGTTCGATTTTAACTAAGCATTAAGGCTTTATTCGCTATTTTCAGTGCGTGAGCTGGAAAATGTGTATTTACAATTGCTTCCATTCTCTTTTTTGAAAGTATTTGAATCGTTTCTAACACAATCAACTAATTTTAAAGTCTCAATTTGAACCGGTTCATCTAATACCAGCATTTCAGAGGCGCTACACAATTCCCGAGCAATTTAAAACCATTTACAATTCTCCTCCACTCATGTAACTACAACATGCTCATCATACAATTTAAAAGTGTCGTTTATCCCACACCGATTGGGCCTAAAATAGTCAATACTTCCCCTTTATCTAAAGACCTACTCCCCGCTCCTTATTTTCTCGATAAAGTTGATGAGATTACTAGTGTACTGACACGATGTCTTCGTCTAAAACTCCGCAGGATATTTTTATGATAGTGCAGGTCAAAAATAGGCAAGGAGGTTTGTCTGAATGTCATCGTGTAAATACACTAATATAAATTAAATTTTATATTGAAATTTCGATTATCCGTAAGCGTCAAATAGGTTCTTTCCAAAGTTAGTTGAATGTATAACAACAAAGCGATATAATGGGTTCAAAGGATGGTGTTTGCCATGGAACAAGAACTGATAAATTTATTAGATTCCACTCTAAAATGTCTGGATTGTAAAATAAAGTCAAATGTGGTCATTATAGAGGTCTGAGTAGTAAAGTTCATACCGTATGTCCATATTTTGGGAGCAACTCAGCAAGGATACATTCTACATATCAGCGGGAAATTCAGGACATTCCATTACATGATAAACAGACGATATTATTGCTTAATGTTAGAAAAATGTTCTGTGACAATCCCAATTGCAGCCATAAAACTTTTTCAGAAAGATTTGGTTTTATTTCTCCTAATGAAAAAAAGACAACACGTTTGATTGACCGAATATTAATGACTTCTGTCAAGTTAAGTTCAGTGAGTGCATCTGCATTATTGAAAGCAGATGCCATTCAGGTAAGCAAGAGCAGTATTTGTGATCTGCTCAAAAAAATGCCAGTACATGTGGATAAATCTTCTGTAATTAATATATGTGTGGATGATTTTGCATTTCGGAAACGGTACAGCTATGGAACTGTCATGGTGAATCTGGATACACATAGGATAATTGACATTATTGACTCCCGAGAAACAAAAAAAGTAGAGGAATGGTTAAAATCCTATCCCAATTTAAAAGTAATTTCCAGAGATGGGGCACAGACATATTCCTCTGCCGCCAGCAACGCCCATCCTGATGCAGTACAGGTCAGTGACAGATTTCATCTGCTTAAAAATTTATCGGATGCAGTTGAAAAATACATGCACCGCCTGTTCCCGTCAAGGCTGATTATACCGGCAATAACTGCCAATCCCCAGATGCAGGCACTGTATGATACCAGAAACCGGGCTGAACGAATAGTATTTGCCCACAGAAAGAGAAATGAAGGCTACACAATAAATGACATAGCCCTCCTTTTACATTCGGCAACAACCACTGTAAGGGAATACCTTGCAATTCCCGAGAATGAAATTCCAGAAATACAAGAAAATGCTCGTGAAAGACAATACATTCAGGGACTTGAAAATAAACAGCTTGCAATCAATGAGGTAAGGCAGCTTTATGCTGGTGGACATTCCATTGATGAAATTTCACGTTTAACCGGGCACACGACTGTGACAATAAAAAAATACTTAAAAGACGACTGTCCTGTAGGCAACGGACATTATGATTCGAGAAGGCCAGGAAAACTTGCCCCTTATGAATCGGATGTAATAAAAATGCGTGCACAAGGCATCACATATCAAAAGATTCATGAGTATATCTGCCAGAAAGGATACGATGGAACTGTTGATTCCCTGCGAGTGTTTATGCAAAAAGAAAGAACACATCAAAAACGAATATCCGCTGCGGAGGCAGACGCCGTTGAGTATGTTCCACGCAAATGTCTGTGCCAGCTGATATATCGAAAATTAGAAAAGGCAAATGGCATAACGGAGGAACAATATGAAGCCGCAGTTAAGAAGTATCCCATTCTCGGACAGCTATATGATTTATTAAGGGAATTTCATCGAATTATGTTTTCCGGAAAATATGATGAGCTGGATTTGTGGATAGAAACAGCCCAATCCCTGAACGTTGACGAGATAGATACTTATGTCAATGGTTTAAAATCCGATATTGACGCAGTAAAAAATGCAATAAAATACAAGTTTAACAACGGTTTGGCAGAGGGAAGCGTCAATAAAATCAAATTAATTAAACGTATTATGTATGGCAGGAACAACTTTCGCTTATTAAAAGCAAAGGTTCTTTTAAATGAGTATTATTATCAAATCAACTAACTTTGGAAAGAACCTATTTGACGCTTACATTTAATGAAAAAGCACTTGTTTTACCACAAAATTATCACGATTGAATGGGCCTTGATTTGATGATAATAGATAAGGGAGATTCCACAATAAAAAATTGTGTATCTCCCTTGCTTCATTCATATTTCCATCTTATTTATAAAGCTCTTTTGCATCTGCTTTTGGTTTCATAGACCAAAATATTACATTCATTACAATGACAATCAGTAACACAACTGCCATAGCCATCCAAAAGCCGATATTCAGACCAAGCCATTCGGTAGTTCCGAAAAAGGTCATCCAAAGTTCTTTCCAGTTCATCATTGCACCCCCTTAGAGCAGTTCGCCGAAATGACGAACATAGGCTTTTTTCAAACTTGTTGCCAGAATCATATACAGCAGAATACATGGAATCAGATAAGCGAAGTATGTTGCAGGCAATGCAACAAATCCCAGCATAGTTCCAAACACAGTAAACGGAATGATGGTCAGAACCGTAATTCCTGTCATTGTGAGCAAAGTCACCGGAGCAGACGCACGACTCTGAATGAAGGGTAGCTTCGGAGTACGGATCATGTGAATGACCAACGTCTGGCTCCACATAGATTCCACGAACCATCCGGCTTGGAACATTCCGATATACTGCTTCTGAAGCGTTGCCAGTTCTGCACCGCTGAAATGGGCGGGCAAATCATTGAACAACACGCCGTTGGATACGAACAACGGGCAAAATACAAAGTACATGAAAATATAGGTTGTAAAATCGAAGATGGAGCTGGTTGGCCCAATCCAGATCATAAAACTTCCAACACTGGAAGCATCCCATTTACGTGGTTTGGCGATGAACTCCTCATCCACATTGTCCCATGGAATTGCCGTGCAGGACAAGTCATAAATCAGGTTCAGGAAAATCAGGTGCACGCTCATCATCGGCAGGAACGGCAGCAGCGCAGAAGCCGCCAGTACCGAGAACATATTGCCGAAGTTGGATGATGCGGTCATTTTAATGTATTTGATCATGTTGGCATAAGTTTTACGTCCCTCAATGATGCCCTGTTCCAAAACCATCAGGTCTTTTTCTAGCAGAATGATATCGGCAGATTCCTTTGCAACATCCACGGCAGTATCCACCGAAATGCCAATGTCGGCAGTTTTCATAGCTGCGGCATCGTTGATACCGTCACCCATGAAACCGACCGTATGACCGTTTTCACGAAGAACAGAAACCACACGGGCTTTCTGATCGGGGGTCAGCTTTGCAAATACATCTGTAAACTCTGCCGCTCTTGCAAGCTCTGTATCGCTCATGTGTTCCAAATCAGCGCCAAGAAGCATATTGCGAACCTTCATCCCCACCTGCTTGCAGATGGTACGAGTCACTTTGTCATTATCACCAGTCAAAATTTTGGTGGTAACACCGTGGTCTTTCAAAGCCTTAATTGCATCCGCAGTAGATTCTTTTGGAGGATCCAGGAATGCCAGATATCCAATCAGCACCATGTCACATTCATCTTTGACACCAAATGCGCCAACGGGAGATGGATTACTTTTCTGTGCAATCGCCAAAACGCGAAATCCCTTGTCGTTCAGATCATCCACTGTCTCCAAAATCCGGCAACGGACGTCATCAGTCAGAGGCTTCACTCCTCCATCGCACTCTGCAAATGCGCAAATAGAGAGCATTTCTTCCACAGCGCCTTTTGTTACCATTTGGGTTTTGCCGTTTTTATCCTGTACCACAGTAGTAAGACGGCGACGTGTGAAGTCAAAAGGAATCTCATCCACCTTTACATAGTTTTCGGACAGGTCAATAAGACGCGAATCTGCGGCTTCTTCCTCCTCCGTCTTATGGATAATTGCCAAATCCATCAGGTTTTTATAGCCAGTCTGGAAGTAACTATTGAGATAAGCGTGACGCAGTACTCGCGTATCGTCCTCGCCATTTACATTCAGGTGGTATTCCAGCACAACCTTATCCTGGGTCAGCGTGCCAGTCTTGTCGGTGCAGAGAATATCAATAGCACCGAAGTTCTGAATAGAATTGAGGTTTTTAACGATTGTCTGCTTTTTGCTCATGGAAACAGCACCTTTCGCAAGACAGGTTGTTACAATCATTGGCAGCATTTCCGGTGTCAAACCGACAGCAATAGAAATGCCGAATAAGAAGGCCTCCAACCAGTCGCCCTTGGTGATGCCGTTGACGAAGAACACCAGCGGAACCATGACGAGCATAAAACGGATCAGCACCCAAGAAACGGCGTTGACACCCTTGGTAAAGCTTGTTTCAACCGCTTCTCCGGCAACTGCGGACGCCATGGATCCAAACAGAGTATGATCGCCAACACAAACAACAACAGCTGTTGCGCTGCCTGAAATTACATTACTCCCCATAAAAGCAATGTTTGTGTAATCGGTCACACTCTCTTTCTGTGCGCTCACATTGGGTTTTTTTTCAATGGGTTCACTCTCACCAGTAAGACTTGCCTGACTGACAAACAAATCCTTCGCATCCAAAATACGCACATCCGCCGGAATCATGTCTCCAGCAGACAGATGTACAATATCTCCAACCACCAAATCATCCATAGGGATTTCTATTTTTTCCTGGTTCCTACGAGTAACGGTGCAAGTGGTCGTAATCATGGCTAACAACTTTTCTGCTGCATTTCCACTTCTGGATTCCTGGACAAACCGAAGCGTACCCGAAATGAATACCATCGTTAAAATGATAACTACCGTCAGACAGTCAAAATCATCCGGCACACTGCCAAACAGAGAAAAATAAGGTAGAATCATATCTGTAATGGTTGATACCAGTGCCAGGCAAAACAGAATGGCTGTAAAAGGGTTGATAAACGCACTGACCAGCCGTTTTGCCAAGGACTTCTTTTTTTCATGTGTTACTTTATTGGTGCCATATTTAGTACGACTTACGGGTACTGCTCCTGCATCTAATCCCCGAAGTGTGGTATGAAGGTTTTTCAAAACCTCTTTAATGGGATTGGTTGCCGCAAATTGCATGCGGCGGTTCTGTTCGTCACGGATAACTGTCTTTTCGACAGTCTGACGAACAGCCATACGGTTTTCTTTCTTGTTCATTGGTCTTACCTCCTTGAATTTTCATAGGGGCAAGGAAGATTATATGAGGGACACGGAATCTCCGTACACCCATACAATATTCTCTGCCTTCGTGGACTGCTTTCAGAGTCCATGTCTTTCACCTCACATTCTTTAAAACTATCTATGTGAAACCGCAATGCGGATCACGGTCTGCGATATCGGTTACTTTTTTCGATATACCAGACATCAAAGCCCGCAACGATTAGCCATGCAATCATTGCACATACAAACCAGTGATTTGGAAATCCTGACCAAAGCCCCTTCATCAGAAAGATAATACCATTAAGTGCAATGACTTCCCCGATGTTACGGCAAAGCGGGATAATTTTTATTTTATCTTTCTCTTCCTGCGGCATATTTTTCCACTCAGATAAGTGAATATGTCCTTTTCCGCAGGCAAACACAAAGCCTGCAATAGTAAAGAGGATGCCGAAAAAGATGCATGTAAAGTCCATATTTTCTCACTCCTTCCAATGTTTAACTTCATTTTTTAGTTTATTCAGCCTCAGAAGCCTGATGAGCAGTATAATCACTGTAACAGCAAGGATAAACCAAATAACAGCAGTTACCTGATACCAAATCTGAAACATCAAAATTCTCAGTTTAGAGAACATCCCGCTTAAACAGCCACATATTATTGTGAACACGGAGTAAAGTGCCAAGAAAATTGCCAGTTTGTAATCTTTGATTTTCGTCTTCACTCACAACACCTCCCAGCCAGCACTTACAACTTCCGGGATTGCCAATGCCTGCCCAACGATTCCCTCTAAAACATTGTTTTTAGGTTTTCCAACAGAACAGTATTTCGCAATGATCTCAACCTTATCACCAACAACATCGCCGCTTTCCAGATTATTCAGGAACAGAGTTTTGCATGAATTGCTGTTAATAAGCAACAGACGAATTTCCTGCTCTGCAGCTTCCTGACAAATGACCGAAATACGATATTGTTTTTCAAATTCATCACCAGCTGTGATTGGGTTCATCTTTCTTGCAAGAGGACGCAGAATCGAGTTTGAGGCAATCAAAATACCAGCGGCAGTGATTGCCATTGCATACATCCCTGTACTTGCAAGAATGCCAATTGCAGCTGTACACCATAGCGTTGCCGCAGTATTCATTCCACGCACTGTTCCGCTGTCCTTAAAAATCACACCGCTGCATAAAAAACCAACACCAGATATAATACTACTCCCAACACGAAATACCTGATCCGAGCCATAGAGCATTGGAAACAAGGTAAAGAAGCTGGTTCCCATGCAAATCAACACATTGATACGAATACCCGCCGGATGGCCGGTTAGCTGCCGTTCCAATCCAATCAGAAAGCCAAGCACCAAGGAGAGGGAGATTCTTAAAATAAAATCGGTGTAAAACATGTAAATCACCTCCCATCGACCACGAACAGTATATAAAAACCGCAAGGAAAAGCACATGGCTAAAACCTTGCGATTTCCTTGTGATTTGGCAAGATTTCAAAAGATAATACGTTAATAATAGTTCATAGATCGCTATGTTCTACTTTGTACTGCCAACAGGTACAGTGCTTGCTGGATTTACATGAACCATGCAGTGTTTTACTTCTGGAAAGGAATTTTCTACTGAGTAATGAACCTGCTCAGCAATATGATGCGCTTCTTTTAACCGTAAGTTTTCATCTACAGCGATCTCAATATCCACATATATTTTCATACCAAACAGGCGGGTGTGTAGTAGGTCAATACGCCTTATTCCAGGGATTGTGGCAATGAGACTTCGTATTTTATCTTCAGTAGCCTCATTACAGGAATGATCTACCATTTTATTGATGGCATCATAGAAAATATCCATGGACACCTTCACAATCACCACACAAATGATAACGCTGGCAATTGAATCTAAAATAGGATAGCCAAGCCTTGCCCCCAAAATCCCCGCAAACGAACCAATAGAAGATAGAGCATCTGAACGGTGGTGCCACGCATCTGCCATCAGAGAGCCGGAATTAATCTTCTTTGCCACCGATCTGGTAAACCAATACATCCACTCCTTTACAATAATGGATACTACGGCGGCCATAAGAGCCAATATTCCCGGAACTGTCAAATCATCCCCTGTGCTGCCGGCAATAATCTTTTTCACCCCAACAATTCCGATTCCAATTCCAGTTACCAGAAGCATACCCGAGAGGATAATGGATGATACGCATTCAATACGCTCATGTCCGTAAGGATGCTCTGTATCGGATTCCTTGCTCGATATTTTTGATCCAACGATAACCACAATAGTGCTAAGCACATCGGACGCTGAATGAACTGCATCGGAAATCATGGCGTCAGATCTTGCGATGATTCCGGCAATCAATTTAAATAAAGACAAAAGGAGATTGACAATGATACTGATACTGGAAACGTACATTGCAGCCTTTTGTGCGGTATTATGGGGATTCGATTTTTTCTCCACTTTAATCCTCCCTTCTACTACAATATAAATTGGTTAATATACTTAACAACCAGTTAGGTTGTTAGCCATCTTATTGCTTAAGCTGTATAATGATGGGGCAATCGGTATATCGGCTTCCTTTCTTGGACTTACACGTCCGTTTTTGAGACTGATAACCAGCTCCTCATTCGCAGCGTTCGTTTTATGCAGGTTGAACCACTTTCAGTGCGTTCGTGTCACACCACAGTAGATTGAATAAGCAATGAGTAAAGTTGGTATTGATCTTTTGCATTATAAATCTTAAGGAGTGACAAATTTATGAACATGAACGCAGTAGGTATTGATGTTTCCAAAGGTAAAAGTATGGTTGCCATCCTTCGTCCTTTAAATATAATTCTTTTTGAAATCATGGAAAAGCGGTCCAATACCACTCTCAAAATCTCTTGGGGCTTTATTCTCTTTATACATGTTTGAGAAGTATACCGGCTGAAGCTGCGGAACAATACCTTGCAACAGGCACAGGCTTAATAATACAACAAGCACAAGGTGACTCCCATGGCTAAAACCTTGCAATTTCCTTGCGATTTGGCAAGAATTCAGGCGGGCTGAAACCGAAAGTGGTCTCAGTCCGCCTATTTTATAGTTGATCATTAAACTTGTACCCGATGCCCCAGATAGTCAAAATGTACTTCGGAGCATCTGGGTCAGGCTCAATCTTCTTGCGCAGTTTTCGGATAAATGCCATGATGTTGCTGTCATCCAGCAGATAATCATCTTCCCAGACTGCACGATAAATCTGCTCTTTAGTAAAGACCTCGCCCCGATTCTGGGCAAGAAAATACAGAATGTCAAACTCTTTTGGAGTCAGGCTGATTTCTGAACCTTTCTGCAGAACCTTTCTGCTTTTCGGATGAATTTCCAATTCTCCAATTATAATCCCATCCGACAGAGCACTGGCAGATAGCTCTGTTTCTTCTGATGCTCCCAAAATCAAAGAAGATACCTCTCCGCTGATCATATCCCGGATGCCAGACAGAAAATCTTCCACACAGTCACTTTTCGGTGGCTCTTTAATTAGCTTTTCCAGCAACCAAATTTCAAGGGTGGAATCCATAGGAATATAACTGATATTCTTTTTCACAATGAATTCCTCCTTTCAAATCAACTCATAGTACTTCTTATAGAAATATTTGGCTACCGTAGTCAACAGCATATAGGCAAGCGCTACGAACAGCAAAAATGCAAAATACCAAAGCGGCAGCCTCGTCATGCCGAACAGAGATGCACCACTGGTAAAGGTCATGGCTGTAAAGGCAACAATTCCGGCCAGCGTTATGCAAATCACAGGTGTGGATGTCCTGCTCTGCATAAAAGGAACTTTAGGTGTTCGCAGAAAATGCAGGATCAGCACCTGTGTCCACATGGATTCCAAAAACCACCCCGTCTGGAACAGGGACACATACTGAAGCTGCAAAGAAGGATCGGTAATATTTAGATAGGTTGCTCCTCCACATAGCATGGGACACAGGAAATAATACAGGAACAGGAAGGTCGCAATATCAAACAGAGAGCTGAGTGGCCCGAATGACATCATAAACCGTCCCAAAGTTTTGCCCGACCAATCTCTCGGAGATAGGGTTTCTTCCTCGTCCACATTGTCCCACGGCAGAACAATACACAAAATATCGTACAGCAAATTCAGAAGCAGAATCTGGATGGATGTCATGGGCAAAAACGGCAAAAATGCGCTGGCGCATATGATGGAGAAAATATTACCAAAATTGGAGCTGGCGGTGATCTTGATGTATTTGAGCATATTAGTAAAGGTCTTACGCCCTTCCAAAACACCTTGTTCCAGAACATTGAGATCCTTTTGCAACAAAACCACATCGGCTGCATCTTTGGCTGAGTCCACTGCCGTATCCACTGAGATTCCCACATTGGCCTCGTTCAGTGCCGGGATATCATTGACGCCATCACCAAGGAAACCCACCGAGTGACCGTTTTCCTGCAGAGCGGAAACCAGACGCACCTTTTGGCCCGGAGTAAGTTCCGCAAAAACATAGATTTCCTCAACTGCTTTTCTAAGCTCACTATCTGTCATTTCGTCCAGTTTTGCACCAGTCAGCACAGCCTCGGCAGAGATGCCCACCCGATGGCAAACAGACACCGCAATGGCCGCCTGATCTCCCGTCAGAATCTTTGGGGTCACTTTTAACCTCTTGAGGGCTGCCACGGATTCTTTTGCGGTTTGCTTGGGCGCATCAAAAAAGGACAGATAGCCCACCAGAGTCATATTAAATTCGTCAGCGGGTGTGATTTCTCTTTGATGGCCTACATTTTTCCGTGCGATAGCAATGACCTTCATCCCCTCCTGGAGCATATCATCTACCACAGAAGATACGCTCTGCATATCATCCTTTTCAATCGGCAGGATTTCACCCCGATATTCCACATGACTGCAACGGGAAACGATATGCCCAATGTCACCTTTCATAATGAGCTGACACTCGCCATCTATATCTCGTACAAGGGTGCTGATAAACTTGCGGGCATAGTCAAAGGGAATTTCGTCCGCTTTTTGATACTGGGTCAAAAGGGCGGAATAATGTGTTTCACGGCCAGGCATAGTCTTACAGGCAAGAATTGCGTTGTCAATCGTGTTGCGAACGCCGGAATGATAGGCGCTGTTCAGATAAGCCAGATCGAGAACTTCCGTATTTTCATTGCCTAGAATATCCATGTAATATTCAAGCAGGATACTTTCATTGGTTAGCGTGCCAGTCTTGTCCATGCAAAGTACATCCATACTTCCAAAGCCCTGCATGGCATTGATATCTTTGATAATCGTTTGCTTTTTACTCATGGCAAGACTGCCCTTGGCAAGGCAGGCTGTAATGACCATGGGCAGCATTTCCGGCATCAGTCCAACGGCCACTGACAGGGCAAAGGCAAAGGACTCCAGCCATTTTCCACCTGTGATACCGAGAATCACAAACACAATCGGCACCAGCACTGCCATGAAGCGGAGCATGACCCAGGCAATGGAATTGGCACCCTTTTGAAAGGAATTTTTGTCATCAGGATCGGGCTTTGTAAAGCTGCCATACAGCGTGTCTTTGCCAACGGCCAGCACAATTCCTTCGCCTCTGCCGCTGATAACAGTTGTTGCCATAAAAGCGAGGTTTTCAAGCTGAGTCAGCGTCTCCTGCTCGCCGTAGCTGAGTTTGCGGCAGCTCTTTTCAAGGATGGCGCTCTCGCCAGTGATGGCAGCCTGGGAGATAAAAAGATCCGTGTTCTTCGTCAATCTGATATCTGCTGGAACACGATCACCTGCGGAGAATAAAACAAGATCCCCGACCACTAATTCTTCGGTGGGAATCTCCATTAACTCCCCATCGCGCCTCACCGTGACGCTTTCATGAATCAGTCGATCAAGCTGAGCTGCGGCGCTCTTTGCCCGCAGCTCCTGAATCAGACGAATTACACCACTAATTAGAATCATGGAAAAGATGATAATAGCGGTAGTAGCGTTTCTTGCAAAATTGGATACTACAAAAACATCTGTAATGAGAGAAACAATACCCAGAACAAAAAGAATCACATGAAACGGGTTAATAAATGCCCGTTGCAATCGTTTCATCATCGTATCATTTTTTCGCTCATTGAAGCTGTTCTTTCCATACTTCTCCCGCATCGACTCAATTTGCTCAATGGTCAGACCATCCGGAGATGTGCCAATGTCTCGATAGATTTCTAATGGATCACAGTAAGCGTATTTTTTGATACGACTGTCAAATAGCGTTGCTTTTGACACGAAACAGTCCCTCCTTTATAAGTACAAGTAAGAATACTTTAACATAGTGTTATGAAAATGCTATGTTTATATTCTTGCTTTTTTCTTGCAATTTACTTTGATACGGCATTTTTCAGCTCTATCAAATTTATCTCGTCAGGGTGAGTCAAAGTCTTATCAACCATACTCGTAGGTTTTGCCGTAAGAAATCTTGCAATCGCCATATGTTACTGTTGTCCACCATAAAGATTGTTTGGCATATTTTTAAGTTTACGTTCCAAACCTAGTACTACAGCGAACTCCCTGAGTGACGTGCTCCCCCTTTTTTGGTATACTCAACTACCATCAGCTAAAGCCGGTGGGTTGATTCGGTCTAAAAACCGCCATTAGGCAACCGAAAGTCACAATGGGGCTAAAGCCCTTTCTTTTAGACTAAAGTCCACTAAAGTTCTACTGAGGTAGTCATTCTTCCCCTATCGAAAAATTGTCGTACCCATCTTCTCTTCCCAGCTTTTCTATATTCTTCTATCATTCTTTGTTTGACTTCTCCTACTGTGCCACAAAAATATCTTCTCCCCCACATATACTGTCCCCAATATCTCTTTCTTAATTGTGGGAACTCCTCTTATAATATCCTTTATTTTTCCCTTTCAGATTCTGCATAATCTCACTTGGTGACAAATTTGTTGGGCATAACAATAGCATATAGACATGATCCGGCTGAATACTTCCCTGTAATATTTTTATTCCTTGGCTGTCTGCCTTAACAGTTCTCGCAGCATAAAGGCTGCATCTCCTTTTAATGCTTCGTATCTGTATTTCGTTTTCCACGCAAAGTGATATTTTATATCATATACTGCATGACTTCCGTTTCTATAATTCGCCAGTTCTACGCATCTCCCCGTACGTTAATTATATTACTGCCTCTACTTGAAGGAATTACTGATGAAACTCTACCGCCTAAAAGCGATGGTTTTTACCTTAGGCTTGGAAAAATAAAACTTTGCAGATGTCAATGTATCTGACAAGGTTTCAGGACAATAACAAGTTTTGCAGATATATGGAGATTGCATTGAAAGGTTGCATCTGCCATTGTAATGAATGTTGTGTTCTGGTCTATGAAATCCAGATCAGATGCAAAAGAACCGAAAACAAATAGGAACTACTTTCTCAGAAGCGAGGCATATGAAATTGAAAATTCTTGTCATGGTTTATTTGTGTTGTCCCAGGGACATAATAAAATCAGGAAATGATATGAGGGTTTTAGATATGTATTACGCAAGTGGTAACTATGAGGCTTTTGCCCGGCCCCGCAAGCCCGAAGGAGTTGAATCCAAATCTGCCTATATCATTGGAACCGGCCTGGCGGCATTGACAGCCGCATGTTATCTGGTTCGGGACGGCTAGATGAGCGGTGACCGCATTCATGTGTTTGAAAAGGATTCGATACCGGGTGGAGCGTGTGACGGTTATGAATACCCTGGCCTGGGCTATGTCATGCGGGGTGAGCGGGAGATGGACAACCACTTTGAAGTGATGTGGGATCTTTTCCGGTCGATTCCGTCCATCTAAACAGATGGCGGAAGTGTATTGGATGAGTATTATTGGCTGAACAAAAAAGATCTCAACTATGCCCTCATGTGGGCCACAGCGAATTGAGGCTAGGATGCCCATACGGACGGCAAGTTCGGCCTGTCCGACAAGGGAGCCTTAGAGATCATTCACCTGTTTTTTGCCTCGGATGAAAAACTGTATGACAAGCGCATCACCAACTTTTTTTGGCAAGGAGGTTCTGGACTCCAACTTCTGGCGGATGGTCATACGGAATTCGTTGATTTAACGGAAAACGATCTGGTCTTTATCACCAACGGCGGCTGCGTGGAAAATTCCAGTCTGAGTTCTCAAAATCCCCTGCATCGTTCCATACGGAAATTAAGCCAAGCGGCGGCTAGGATATGTGGCGGAAGATAGCGGCGCAAGCCCCGCTTTCGGCGTCCTAATAAATTCTGTTCTAATCCGAAGCAGAGCAACTGGATGAGCGGCATCGTCACCGGCAAGGACTCTAACTGGCTGATGAGTTGTACGTTCAACCGCCAGTCCCAGTTCCGCAATCAGCCAAAGGGACAGCTGGTGGGATGGATCTACGGCCTTTTCAGCGACAAGCCCGGCAATTTTGTAAAAAAGAAAAGATCGGATTGCACCGGTAAGGGGCCGTATATTACCGCAGTATGTAAGACAACGGATTTTCTCAATGCAGTAGATATAATAGTGATATCATCGCATACCAACTCCTTGTCCACTTTCGCGAAAGATATATTTTTTATATCCTCGTAGCACTGTTATCGAAAATATAGAAAAGATGGGTTATTGTGGCAATCCTACCCTTGGTGGTATCATGTATGCCTGCCCTTTCTATGGGAACTTCATGTTTGACCAAAGTTGAGCAATTGAAAAATCATCCTTTATGGAGATGCAATAATGTCATTTGACTATAAAAAAGAGTATAAATAGTTTTATATGCCGCAAAACAAATCATCTATCGTAACGGTTCCGAAATAAACTACATCGCCGTGCGGTACAAAGGTAATACCAACGATGAAACGGTGAGTATGTATCATCTCTCAGGTTGCTGTGTGGTATTGTATTTACTATCAAAATGAGCTATAATGCGAGCATAAAATTGATAGATATTTTGATTATGTTGCCCCCATGAAGGATTTTGTTGGCAGAACGGCTTTACCGGAATTGACTATGCAAAGGGTAATTTTGCATTTATTTTTTGTCATTTGTTTGCCTGATTTCGTAACAAAGGTGGATTTTGATTGGGCGATTGAAGAAAAAGCCAAGAAGAAAAAACAAGATTTTACAAAGATTAAGTTTTTTACCTATGATAAGGGTGAGTGTGTGTAGTGTATGCACCTCGGTTCTTATGATGATGAATCCGAAACCATTTCCGCTATGATTGAATATGCCGAGAAACAGGATTAAACTATTGACATTACGGATACTCTATCACCAAGAGATTTATTTGTGCAATCCTCGCAAGATGGCAACCAGGAACCTAAAAACCGCGGTGTGCTATCCGATAAAAAGAGTTTAATAACTTCCAATTCGGTAAGGCAAACAAGTCGGGATTTGAGGGGAATAGGCATATGCTGATGAAATATCGTATAACGCAATGAAGGAGAAAGAATTATGTGTACAGCAGCAACTTATAAAACCAGAGATTTCTATTTTGGACGGACACTTGATTATGAAATTTCCTATGGTGAGACTGTTACAGTCACACCAAGAAATTTCAAGTTGATGTTTCGAAGTATGGGAACAATGGATCATCATTTTGCTTTTATGGGAATGGCTCATATAACAGAGAATTATCCACTGTATTACGATGCTGTAAACGAAAAGGGTCTGTGTATTGCCGGTCTAAATTTTGTGGGAAATGCTCATTACCGTGAAAAAGAAAAAGGTAAGGACAACATTGCCCAATGGGAATTTATTCCTTGGATCATGGGTCAGTGTGCAACTGTGAATGACGCGAGAGAACTGCTTGGCAGGATCAACTTCTTGGCCGAACCGTTTAGTCCACATTTTCCTATGGCACAGCTCCATTGGATCATTTCGGATAAAAACAGCTCCATTACGGTAGAAAGTGTGAAGGACGGTATATTTGTTTATGATAATCCCGTAGGTGTTCTCACAAATAATCCGCCTTTTCCGTTTCAAATGTTCAATTTGAACAACTATATGAGATTGTCCATCGACACCCCTAAAAATTGCTTTTCCGAACAGATTAGGCTAAATGCATACAGTAGGGGCATGGGTGCTATCGGGCTCCCCGGAGACTTATCATCTATGTCAAGATTTGTACGTGTGGCTTTTACAAAAATGAATTCACTGTCCGAGAATGACGAAAAATCAAGCGTAAGCCAATTTTTCCATATATTAGGCTCCGTTGAGCAGCAAAGAGGATGTTGCCGTTTGGCGGACGGGAAATATGAAATTTCCATTTACACTTCTTGCTGTAATGCTGACAGGGGTATTTACTACTATAAGACTTATGATAATTACAGTATTGTTGGTGTAGATATGAATCGGGAGGATCTTAACGGTGAAGCACTCATCAGTTATAAACTAATGACGGACAAAGCGTTGGAAATTCAAAATTGACAGATTCCAGTTTGTTGGGAAAAGAGCAAAGCCAGTCAACGGTCAAGCTGAACGGCGCATTGGCATTGACGTTACGAGCCTGATGTTTTCGTTGCAGCTGTTCCCAGTATTCCAGTACCTTTGCTTTTGTAATTTCCTCGCCTTACAATAATTGAAGAAAGCCAAGCCCACAAACAAGCGGTAGGCAAAAGTTAAGCGCCACTTTCTTTTCAATCCTTCGTTCTGATTTGATTCCATAAAATCAGAACATGAGAATCAGCAATTATCTGAGAATCATGCGACTCAGACAGATATGGGCGGAAGGAACATTTGCTATTCTAAAACAAGAACACAAACTGAATAAGATACACAAAAGGGGTCTCCAAAAATCGCTGGAAGAATGCCTCCTATTGGCAACAGCATTAAACCTTAAAAGACTGATAAAAACGGTATAAGTAACCTGGATTGTCAGTCTTTCTATTTTGTTCCGTGAGGAGAAGGTATGCAAAAATACTTCGTGAAATGAATTTCTATTGCCCAGGCAATTTTAAAAGATGAACTCATTGTCATTTTAAATGAAGATACTTCCAGTGTTGACCCTATAGAATTAAGATAATTATAAAACAAAAGGAGAGGGCAACAATAATCCAATAGTATCGCCGCCCTCTCCTTTTGTTTTATTAAATTTTTCATCCACATTGTTGATTCATGTTCTTTAGCAAATCTGATTTCTCCGCAATCTGCTTAAGACATTTCATTTCCTTGTTTGATAGCCTACTATGCCCCTATTTAGCCTGTCTTTAGCTCTAATAAAATGTTTCTTCACATAGGACGATTATCTGAAAACTTCGAACACTTAGAATACCGCTATATACCAAACGATACAGCCAGCCGTCTAATCAATTTATGATTGAACAGCTGGCTGATACAATATTATTTATAGAGACACGGAGCCACTTCCGCTGAATCCATATTGGTGCTGTCATACCACAGTGCACCAGTATCAACATCCTCTACCGGTTCTCCTTTGGCTGCCTTGGCTGCCAGGGTAACCGCCTGATATCCAATCTGTACCGGATTCTGCGTAATGGAACCTGCTAAGACACCACTCTTGATAGCATCAAGCTGAATGGCGCCTGAGTCGAATCCAACGCCGATTACCTTATCTTTACCCAGTACCTGAAGACTTTCATTGGCCGTCACCAGGTTCTTGGCTGTAAATTCGTTGGACGCATAAATGGCAATCAGATCATTTTTATTCAGCAGGGTATTGGCCACAGTCACACAAGCCGCGTCATCCACAGTTGCCGGAATGCCTACATCGATAATCACCTTTGCTTCGTCAACTGCCTTATTATACTTATCATGGCCTACTACCATGCATTTATCTTCGCCAACCAAGGTACGCATTCTGTCTATGAAACCGCCTGTCCGTTCTCCTATAGACTGGGATGTCGCATCTTGGGAGACAACGCCGATTCTGACCTCTTCTGCCGGATCTGTGACCTTATCCTTAATCATTTCATACAATTTCTCCGCGGCCAGGCCACCTGCCGCATAGTTATCCGTAGCTGCATTAGCTACAATGGCGCCTGCCGGGGCATCCGGAACCCCAGAGTCAAACCCTACAATCGGAATATTTGCTGCCTGAGCATTGGAAATTGCATCCAGGGCCGCCTGTGTATCCAAAGCCGCCAGGCAGATGGCGCTTGGAGCCTTGTTGACCGCATTATTTAACTGCTCAATCTGCTCAGCGACTGCACTCTCACTGGCTGGCCCTACAAAATTGGTGGACTTAAGCCCCAAATCCTCTGCGGCCTGCTCTGATCCCATCTTTACCGCTTTCCAAAAATCATGCTGGAAGCCTTTTGCCACAATCTCAACCGTGACATCGCTGTAGTCCACAGCAGCATCTGCCTTGGCTGTCTCCGTATCCCCTGCTGTTGTGTCTTTTACCTCTGTCTCCGGAGCGGCCGCTGCTGCGGCTGTGGTGGCAGGCGCGCTGGCTCCGCTGGAGCAGCCCATTACCATTGTGGAAACCATTGCTGCGCAGATGACTGTACTTAATAATCTTATCTTCATAAATAAACCTCCCTTTATTATCCCGCTTTGCGGGTTATTAGTGCGTATCAATTCTTCCCCTGTTTCCTTCTATTCAAAACATCTACAAATACGGCTATGATCAACACAAATCCGGTAATCAGCAGCTGATAATGTGGCTGTACTCCCACAAAGGGAAGGCCTGTCTTCAAAACGGACATAATAAAAACACCGATTAAAGTCCCCGATATGGAACCCACGCCACCTGCCAGGGATGTTCCGCCGATTACAACTCCGGCGATTGCATCCAGTTCAAATCCATTTCCGGTTCCAGGCATGAGTGTGGAGTATACAGCTGCATAAGACACACCTGCCAGCCCGGCAAACAGACCGCTTATGACATAAGCCAAAGTCTCCCACTTTACCACATTTACACCGGAAAGCCGGGTCGCCTCCTTATTACTCCCAAGAGACAGTATATAGCGTCCCGGACGCGCCTTGTTGAGAAGGATTGCCATCAGGATTGCAAGTATAATCAGCAGTATGAATCCCGTGGGGATACCTGCCTGCGGAAGCCCTGCCCCTTTTAATTTAAAAATACCTCTGAATGAGCCGCCCGGCGCCGAAGCCTGCGGAAAGGTCACGGTTGCCGTATTTGTCACAATCGAACCCAGGCCTCTGGTAATCATCATAGTTCCCAGTGTGGCAATAAAGGCCGGAAGCCTCATGACAGATACCATAAGTCCATTGGCAAGTCCGAACAGGCCTCCCATCAATATGGCCAGGATAACGCACAGCGGCATAGGCAGTCCCAGTTTTGTATACAGCGTTCCTGAAATCAAGGAACAGCAGATACAGACCGTACCAATGGATAAGTCGATTCCTCCGGTGATAATTACAAATGTTACACCTATGGCCATAAAACCAATATAATAGGACGAATCAAAAATGCTGACCAGTGTGCTGTATTTTGCAAAATTGTCCCCGAAAATCCAGAAGAACATGAATAATACAATCAGCGCAATGACTGCCACCAATTTCTGAGTACCGATGGCTTTGAACAATCCATTCGGCTCCTTTTTTACCTGATTCCCATTATTTGACATGTCTTTAACCTCCCATTTAATCTCTCAGTGTAGCGGCATGCATGATTTTTTCCTGGGTAGCTTCTTCTATGCTGATTTCTCCTGTTTTACGGCCCTCACACATAATCAGGATACGGTCGCTCATTCGCAGCACTTCCGTCAGTTCAGAGGATATCATGATAATGGACTTCCCCTGCTTTACAAGATTATTCATCAATGTATAAATCTCGCTTTTTGCTCCTACATCGATTCCCCTTGTGGGTTCGTCAAATATCAGGATGTCGCAGTTCCTGGTAAGCCATTTTGCAATGACCACTTTCTGTTGGTTACCTCCCGACAGGTTGCGCACCTGCTGTTCCACGGATGGTGTCTTTGTCTTTAATGCCTCCACATATTGTTCCGCGGTTTCTTTTTCCGCATTCTTATCAATAAACAGGCCTTTGCAGAATGCTTTCAGGGAAGCCATTGTCGTATTCTCGGCTACCGTTTTCTCAATGATCACACCATAGCGCTTGCGGTCCTCCGACAGATATCCAATCCCGGCGTCAACCGCGTCCTGTGGGTTCTTGATATCCACCCGTTTTCCATTCACATAAATATCACCGCTGTCTCTCCTGTCAGCACCAAAGATAGCCCTGGCTGTCTCCGTCCTTCCGGCTCCCATGAGTCCTGAAAAACCCAGGATTTCTCCTTTGCGAAGTTCAAAGCTTACATCTTTTACTGTTTTCCCAACATTCAGGTGTTCAACCTTCAGCACCACCGGGGCAGACGGCTTTACATTGCTGAAACTCTTAGGCTCCTCATACACCGTGCGTCCCACCATCATCTGGATGATGTCGTCTTTCGTGGAATCCCTGGTTATGAGCGTACCCACATATTCCCCGTCCCTCATGACCGTTACCCTGTCAGTAATCTGGTTAATCTCATCCATGCGGTGGGAAATGTATACAATTCCGATATCCTTGGCCCTCAGATCACGTATGATTTTGAACAGCTCGCTGATTTCTGAATCTGTCAGCGCGGCAGTCGGTTCATCAAATACGATTATCTTGGCATCTGTAGAGATTGCCTTTGCTATCTCACACATCTGCTGGCGCCCCACCGTCAGCCTCCCCATTGTTTCCCTTGGGTCAATCCTGATATTCAGTAATCCGAACAGCTTTTCTGCCTCTTCCACCATCCTGCGGTCATTAATCAGCTTTCCGTTCATTTTTTCTTTGCCGATAAAGATATTCTGGGCCACCGTTAAGTGGTTCATCATGTTCAATTCCTGATGCACGATCACAATGCCGGCGTCCTGCGCTTCCCTGGGACTTTTAAATTCCACCTGGCGCCCCTCATACACAATGGTACCGCTGTCCTTGCTGTAGATTCCTGTCAATATCTTCATGAGGGTGGATTTTCCGGCGCCATTCTCACCCATCAGTGCATGGACCTCGCCCTTTTTAAGTTCCAGACAGGCATTTTTTAACGCATGTACCCCGACAAAGGACTTATCAATGTCTTTCATGGTCAGAATTACTTCTCCCACATCATCACCTTCCATTTCTTTACTAATTGCACTGTTTTGGCGGACCCCATTTACAGGCCCTGGTCGGTAACTACCCCTTTTTGCAGCATGATATTGGCATAAAGCGCTTTCTCGCTGGTGGCGATAATTGCATAAGCTTTCTTTGCCTCCTCGTAGAACGCGAACCGCTCTATATGGCCAATGGCACTTCTGCCCCTGCTGTCACACGCTTCCACCAATGTCATGTATTGATCCCAGATGGGTGTTTCAACCGTATCCCCGTCCGTTACCGACATCAGGCAGACAGGGTGTTCTACGTAGGTGTCCAGTGGAAAAAGCGAGAGGATTGCTTCCAGTATCTCCGGCACGCCGTGGCCTTCCATATGTATGACATGGGCATCCCTGCCCATGGACTCTGCCGGGAAATTCCCATCGGCAATCACAATCCGGTCGCTGTGACCCATTTCACATAATATCTTTAACAGTTCAGGAGATAATATATGGGGTATTCCTCTTAGCATCTGTTTTCCTCCTGTTTACTGTATTTTTTATAACCGGGGTGCCTGCCAGTTACCCCATATCCTTTCCTCATTGAGATAAGGCGGTCAATATTTTCCCTGGATATTTCCTGTGCACCTCCCAGCATTCTGGCGTTAAGGCTGATTTTTGCAAAGAGTTCCAGTGTTTCCATGCGGTAATAAGCGGTAATCACATCAGCCCCCACGGTCAAAGCCCCATGATTCTGAAGGAGCATTGCGTCATGTTCCCCCAGATAAGGCGCTATGTTATCCGGTACTTCGTAAGTGGAGGGGGTTCCGTAAGGCGTTACCGGAATCGAACCCAGAGCAATTACCGTCTCAATCATAGAGTACTCGTCCAACGGCACATTGGCTACCGCGTATCCGGTGGCTACAGGCGGGTGGGCGTGAAGCACGGAATTTACATCCTCACGCTCTTTATAGCAGCGGAGATGCATCTTAATCTCTGAAGAGGGCCTGTATCCGGGAAGGCCTTCCAACACCTCGCCTTTCCCATTGATACGAACCAGCTTTTCCGGTGTGATGAAGCTTTTGCTCATTCCGGTGGGAGTGGCAAGAAATGTTCCGTCATCCAGCCTGGCGGACACGTTGCCGTCATTGGCTGCCACCCAGCCAAGCTGCCACATTTTATGGCACACATCGCAAATCTGTTCCCTTAGTTCCATATAGCTTAATTCCATAATACCTCCTATTTTCCAGGTTGCCCCGGTCTTTGGTCATTCCAGCATTTTTTTATATTGTCCGTATACCTGCTCCCATTGATCTGTATCTTTCGGCTCATAGATACTTACCTTGGCTGAAGCCCCTACGACACTTCTCACCTGATCCAGATCCCTAAGTTCTCCTGTCGCAAGCAGCTGCATAGCCGCGTTACCCAGTACGGTAGCCTCCACCGGTCCGGCAATTACCGGACAATGACACGCATTGGCCGTCATCTGGCAGAGAAGTCCGCTCTGTGTTCCACCACCCACCATATGGATAGCCGGGTACTCTCTTCCGGTACACATCTTAATTTCTTCCAATGTCATGCGGTACTTAAGTGCCAAGCTCTCATCAATGCATCTCACAAGCTCCGCCTCATTCTCTGGTACCTTCTGCCCGCTTTTACGGCAGTAACTCCGGATTCTTTCAGGAATATTTCCAGCCGGAACAAACTCTGGTGCATCCGGGTCAATCAGGGCTTTAAACGGCTTTGCATCTGCCGCCATTTGCTCCAGATGTCCGAAACTGTATTCCTTTCCCTCACGAATCCACTGTCTCCTGCTTTCCTGGATCAGCCACAACCCGATAATATTCTTGAGGAAGGAAATCTTTCCCTGGCACCCGCCTTCATTTGTGATATTCAGCCGTTCTGACACCCCGTTGATAACAGGTTCGTCCAGTTCTGTGCCAAACAGCGACCATGTTCCGCAGCTGATGAAGATGAAATCCTTATCCCTGGCAGGAACAGCCGCAAGGGCACTCTGCGTATCGTGTCCTGCCACAGCAATCACTTCCATAGGCTCAATTCCTAGCTCCTGGCAAATCCCGTTTTTTATGAAACCAAGTCTCGTTCCACATGGAACGATACCGCCCAGAATCCGTTCTGGGATACCTAGGCTCTCCAACACTTCCTTTGACCACATTTTAGTACGGGCATCCAGCATCTGCGTGGTGGACGCGATGGAGTACTCACTGACCTGCGCCCCACATAGATAATAATTAAATAAGTCCGGCATCAACAGAAGTCTGGAAGTTCCCTCCAGAAGTCCGGGTCGCTTTTCCAGCAGAGCCAAAAGCTGGAATACCGTGTTAATCTCCATAAATTGACTGCCCGTAATCTGATAAAAGCGGTCCTTATCCATCTTTCCAAAACTCTTTTCAAGCATCCCTGCGGTCCGCGCATCCCGGTAGTGCACCGGATTTTCTAAAAGATTTCCCTCCTTGTCAATCAGGCCGAAATCCACGCCCCAGGTATCCACGCCAATGCTGTCAATCTTTCCATACTTCTTTGCTTTCATCAGTCCCTGCTTCACTTCATAAAACAGCCGCAGGAAATCCCAGTACATGGTTCCGTTTAATATAACCGGATCATTGGGGAAACGATGGATTTCCTGTATAGATAACCGGTTCCCATCAAAGTTTCCCAGCATTACCCTTCCACTGGAAGCACCGAAATCCACTGCCAGTACATTTTTATGGCTCATAGACACACCGCCTTACTTATATAAAGGCCCATAAGCCGCACAGGCACGGAAATCCTGTCCCTCTTTGTCCATTCCAAATGCGTTCCAGGCTGCAGGACGGAATATTTTTTCCTCGGGCACATTGTGCATGCTGACAGGAATCCTTAAGATTGAGCAGAGTGTAATAAGGTCCGCCCCAATATGTCCATAGCTGATTGCACCGTGGTTAGCTCCCCAGTTATTCATCACGTCATACGCGGAGGCAAATGCTCCCCGGCCTGTCACCCTGGGCGCAAACCAGGTGCACGGCCATGTGTAGTCCGTTCTTTTCCATAAGATGTCGGTTACATCGTCCGGCAATTTCACGGTCCAGCCTTCTGCAATCTGCAGCATAGGCCCCAGTCCCTTTACCAGGTTTAAGCGGATCATCGTACATGGCATCTGGGCTTCTGTAACATATCTGGAAGAATAGCCGCCGCCTCTGAAATACCCAAAATCAGCCTCATTCCATGTGGTTGCTTCCAACATTGCCTTCTGATCGTCCGCCGTCACCTCATACCATGGCTTCATGACCGGCTGTCCGTCTTCATCCAGGGCTTTACCCGTGGCATCCAAACAGGCCGCTCCGGAATTGATCAGATGCAGGAAACCGCCTGCTTCCTTTGCGACCCCTTCCAAATCATATCCGGACGCCTTCTTAACAGCCTCCGGGCTCCAGTACGTACGCACATCCGCGAAAATCTGTGCCCTGTTGGTGAGCAGCTTCATAAACAGCATACCCAGCCCATTTAATGTGTCATTTTCAGTAGCCAGTATGTATGGCTCCCTTGCGCCGTTCCAGTCAAAGGAGGAATTCAGCATGGACTCAGCGAAGTCACCATTGGGATAAAAATCTGTCCACTGTCTCTGTCCCTGGAAGCCTGCGGCAATGGCATTGTGTCCGATCCGCTCTTCCTCCCGCCCCTCTGGCAGATTGGGATTCCCATTCATCAAATCCTTGATGATGCACATCATCTTAACTACGAATTCCCAATCCCTATCCTTCTGTTCCCGGGTCTTCTGAACTTCGGGAGGGTTCTTGTCAAAGCCTTCCTTACAGTTTGCCTTTGTCCATGCAAGGGCCTTTTCAAACTCTTTTTTATCGTATATTTCCTCACTCATACGGCGGATCAGTTCCACTTCGTCTACGGATTCCACCCGCATCCCGAGATATTCCTCAATAAATGCCGGGTCTATGATGGAACCTCCAATTCCCATGCAGATAGAACCTATCTGGAGATATGACTTTCCCCTCATGGTAGCGGCAGCCACTGCGGCGCGTCCAAAACGGAGAAGTTTTTCTTTTACATCCTCAGGTATACTTGTATCATCAGCATCCTGAACATCATGTCCATAGATACCAAAAGCCGGAAGCCCCTTCTGCGCATGGGTAGCCAGTACAGAGGCGAGATATACGGCACCGGGTCTCTCCGTTCCGTTAAATCCCCACACGCCCTTGATTGTATGCGGATCCATGTCCATGGTCTCTGCACCGTAACACCAGCATGGGGTCACAGTCAGTGTAATATCCACTCCGGCTCTGCGGAATTTATCCGCGCAGGCCGCGCTTTCCCCCACCCGTCCAATGGTGGAATCCGCAATCACTACGTTTACCGGTTCTCCATTACTGTAAAAAAGATTTTCCCTAAACAGGGCCGCCGCACTTTTGGCCATGTTCATGGTTTGTTCTTCCAGAGATTCCCTTACTTTCATATATCCCTGTCTTCCGTCTATTGTGGGTCTAATGCCGATAACCGGATAAGACCCAACCAATCTGCTTGCTGCCATAGTGTTTTCCTCCTTTTTAATTTTAGATTGTTATTATTCTAATTTCTTTGCGCTTTTTTACATAATTGTATTATACTATTGATATTCCCCTATTTGCTGTGATATAATGGCAAAAAATATAATAATATTCATTTTTTTAAGCATTTTATCCATCTATTTACTTTACCGTTCTGTATTTATAGTTATTTTTACATTTTCAGGAGGGCGCAGTATGCACTATTTGGACTATAATGAAAAAAAGCAACATGGGACTATGGATTTTCCTATCGAATATTACCATGTAGATGAGCATCATCCCCGTTATAACATGCCATTCCACTGTCATAAAGAGTTGGAAATCATCCGGATTTTGGAGGGAATCCTCTTTTTAAAGTTAGATGATGAAGAATTTGAAGCTAAAGCTGGGGATATTATTTTTATTAATGAGGGGGTTATTCATGGCGGTTTACCTCATAATTGCATTTATGAATGTATTGTGTTCGATATCCAGCGTCTCCTCATGCACACAGATACCTGTCGGTTTTATATCCGCCTTATTACAAAGCATCAGATTATCGTACAGAATCATTTTACAAAAAACAACCATTCCTTACATCGAATTATCAACCATCTTTTCATATCCATGCAGCATAGTGAGCCTGGAAGCGAACTGATAACCATGGGCACTTTATTTGAACTCTTCGGAATCATCTACCAGAAAAAGCTTTATCAGGATAAGATTGATGCTACAAAATCTTCCAGAAAGATGATGCAGCTCAAACCTGTGTTGGAATACATAGATAGTAATTACGGGCAGACCATTACACTGAATGAATTGTCCAGAATTGCCGGAATGTCTCCCAAGTATTTCTGCAGCTATTTTCATTCTATCATTCACAGAACCCCCATTGATTACTTGAACTACTATCGTATTGAGCGCGCCTGTAGCGAATTAAGTACCTCTGATTTAACTTTGACAGAAGTAGCCTATAGATGTGGTTTTAGCGATGTATGTTATTTTATCAAAACATTTAAACGGTATAAAGGAATTACGCCACACCGGTATTGCATGAATATTGGATAGCCCCCAAATTGTCCGAAAACTTCTTTTTAAGCATAAGTTAAGCCTCTTTTCCTCCTTGTGTCATTGCAAGCATAATAAACGCATATTTTAAAAGAAAAGAGGCTTCTGTTCCTAACTACTTTAGAAGAACAATGGGCACAGGCAGGCCAGAATAAACATGGGGATATCTAATGCAATGAGGGGAATCACGCAGGTATCCCATATATAGTCGTGCTGTCCATCGACATTCAGTCCAGACGTGGGTGCCAGAGTAATGTCGGACACGTGGAAACTAGTGTCGCCAATGGTGGCTGCTGCTGCAACCAGAAGGGTAGTTGCGCCCAAGCCAAAGCCCCGCTCGGAACACAGAGGTACATATAGCACAGCCAAAACCGGTACCGTACCGAAAGAAGTTCCGGTACCCATAACGATAACCAGGCCCACCGGTAGCATCACAAAAGCCCCAGGAGTCCTCTAATGGAGCCATAGGCTCCAGTGCACTGGCAATTCTTCATTTTTCATATATTCTAAATCTAAAAAATGAAAAGATAAACACAAACATTTTGTACTTATCAATACTCCTAGACTTTGATCGTTCACGCACATCATCATGGCAATGAGGCTCAATATTTGCATTATTTCTTACACTTTGATTTTCCAAAGGTGCCCTCTTCTGCCCCGCCTTTGTTCATTTCCTTCTTTTTACATTTCATCATGCTCCGTTCCATGATGGAAGGAGCCTTGACCACAATAAAAGTATTATAGCATGATCAAGACTCCCTTTTTCTAGATTATAGCCAGAGAATCAATGATTTTGCCATGCTGTCGCCGTTTGTTCTAAATACGATTGCATTTTGAATTACAAAAAATCCTTAAACAGCATTAGTAAAGACGATGGAATCAATTCCCTCGTTATGGCTGATTTTGCCCATGTCAGCCGCATTCATATCGAGCCTGGTGTGATTCTCAGCCTCTCTCCTTGTAGCGATTTACTGACCACCATATGTATATCATTGAATGCATAGCCATAGAAAAAACATATATACTAAAAAACATCTTCTGAAATTCAGTGAATACACTCTATTACGTAATGAAAACATCCTTTTTCAAACAAATATGTTGCTACTACAGACACAATTCTTACCGAATGATTTAGCTAATCGTGAAAGCTGTAGGCCATATAGCCCATCTAATAATTGAGCAGCATTTAATCTTAATTAACCTATCTTGCCACCGATGTTATATGCTCTAAGTAACTCCTTACTCATGATTATTTCTCATGGTTAGTGGAGAGACACTTAGAGCATTTTCACGCGAGGAAGACAACACCTTGCTTACAACAAAAATAACACCCCCGTACGAAAGATTGAACCACTCTGATTAACTGAAGGTAGAATCCAACTCCATCAGCACTCAGAAGCGTATTTCGCAATATACCTGTTCCAAATTATAGCAAAATGCCGATGGGCGTCCTCTACCCCACACAGAATCGTATCAATGAGATCGCGATTCTGAACCTTGTTTCCTATGGCTCCAGACGCCTGCCGAACATCATTGGTAAGCTTCTGTGCCGAAACCGGAATGCATCCGATTTATCGACACGAAAACCCGTTTTCTGAAGCAGCGCGACCAGTCCTATCCGTAACCGGCTTACCGTTGCTAAAACGCAGGAGCCGCTCATGCTGGGGCATGACCTGTTCGGGCCGGAACGATACTCTCCCCATACTCACCACAGGGTCGCAGTGAACCTCCTAGCCTCTAACAGCCCGATTGGATGCCCCAGAGAGCTTTACCGCTTCTTCCTCTCGGACGAGTAGATATCCCCGGCTGACGGGCTTATCCACTGTAAACATTGCAGCGGGAACCACTAAACCGTTGTTCCCTGCTTCGGGAAATCCGGCTATTTCATTCCCCACTGTGTATGCTCCTGTCAGGTGGAGTCAGAATGGCGGAGCAAGGAGGCCGAGGACCAGTGAAACCGTAGGGAAAGCATTAGGGGAATAAAGGCGCAAGGGCTTCATGACCGCTATCTGTATGACTACACTGTTGCCAATGACAATGGGCAGAATCCACTGATAAAGAAAGCCCGCGCCTATGTGGATAACTGAACAAAAGCATGCCGGGATAACACCTTGTTTCTCCTGTTCGTGGATGTGGGGATGGGAAATTTTTTTCTCTAGTTGTATCGCCAACGCTCTGCTTGACCAGGATATTTCGGTGCTGATGATAAACTTCCCCTCTATCCCAAACCGGCTGGATGGTATGTTTTCCGGAGACAGCGCGGATTTTATCGTTAGTCAGGGAATGTATGACCTGTTACCCCTTGACGCTCTGGGAGCGAGAATACCGAGTACGCAATAAATCTGATGTCCCATGTGAGCGACTGTAGTTACCGCAATCGGAAACCAATGATTAAACAAACCTGAAACTGGACGCGATCAATACCCCATCCGCTCTGTTCCATGCACGAATCTATGCCCCCATCCTGGAACGGTGTGCCCTGATTCTCTCTGAAGGAAAAACTTCTGGAAGAAAAATGCCTCTGAAACAGCTGCATTCCTCCAGGCCGGCGCAGGACAAAAGGACGCGCCTGCTCTGGTAAAGAAAATCGGTAAAACTACTTATTGTCCGAATACATTTCAGTAAAACCAGCAAGGCAACCATAAACAACAAGATAAAACGTATGCTCAAAAATGAGGTTAAGCAGATGTCAAAATGCGGAGCCGGAAACCATCTCTCAGGTTCCCGGCTCCGCACCGTTTCAGTATTGGAGAAAATCAGCCGGTGTCATAATCATCGGATTTTTCACGCCAGATTCCAAAAAATCTTTATCGCCGGTCAGTAAAACATCGGCCTTTGCTTCTATGGCTGCCCGAAGAATTGGACGATCATTCCTATCACGGATCTGTATCTCTGAACTATCTTTCTCTGTTGGAATCGGAACCAGTTCCAAAGTCAGGAGTGCAACGGAAAGAAATTTATCCAGTGACGCAAGCCGATTCGGAAATTTCTTGTTAAATATCCGCTTCATTTCGTCCACGTTCTGCTCACAGATCAGCCCGTGATTGGGATAGGACGCCGCTTTTACATACGCCTGAAAGGGGATGCCGTTTGCGCTTAAAGCGGCAGAAATCAGAACATTGGTATCAATCAAAACCCTCATGCGTTCTCGTCCTCATTTCTCAATTCTTCCACAAACGCCATGACATCATCATCGGAGGTTAAGCCAGAGCGTTCTGCTTCTCCGGCCATCTCCTTTTGAAGCACCTGCATAGCGTAGACAGCAGAATTAACTATGCGGACGGTGTTTCCCTCAACGATAAACGTAATGCGATCACCACTTGCCACGCCGAGTACTTCCCGAATATCTTTGGGAATTGTGACCTGCCCCTTTGCCATGACTTTTGCATTGTCTACAAACGTATTTGCTAACATGATTTTACACCACCTTTCTGAAACATGGAAAGTAGGGTTTTCCCTACTCTTATTATATGCAGAAGACTCAAAAAAATCAAGTGAAAATGCTGGAAGTAGCGTAGATTGAAAGGCTGCCATTTTTGAATTTTTATGAACTTGATTAAAATGCCCTTGACAACTTATCTCGGTGGTCTGTGCCCGAGAAAGAAGTATATGCCCCTTTAAGCAACAAGAAAAAATCCTCTGACATGATAGTGGAACCCTCAGACCGGCATAGGGAAAAAGATTGGGATGATACCTATTATGTTGTTCGGATGCATTTCAGTGAAACCAGAAAGGTACAACGGCAAATATTTCCCGATAATTTCCCAGCTTAAGCCAGACTCCCTTTTACCTCAATTTCATTCACATCACTTATTTTAATGAAGCAAACCCATTCTCTAAGTATGCGATAATATCATCAATATGCTCTATGCCGATGGACAGGCGGATTGTATTAGGCTTAATGCCCTATTCCATCAATTCTTCCGGAAAGAGTTGCACCTTTATCGAGAAGAAGAATGGCACAGGATATAGGTGACAAAGGCCGCCAAGGCTGTCGCTTCCACAAACGAGACACCATGATAGCTAAGACGGGGTGGACCCCCTCCCGTCAGATACCTCCCCTGTGTAGTCCCTTGTAAACTGTACTTTATCTTTATAGAGATATTTATTGTTTTTGTTTTCTCTTTTAGTCCCTCTCATCACCTTTACTTCCGATGTTTTATCTGTGCAGTTTTGAACGGATATTCCTACACTTAAAAGTGTAAACATAACTGGAAATACAATCGGAACTCCTATATTTACAACTGCCTGGGCCGCATAGCAGCTAACGGCATATACAATTGACATAACTGAATCCTCCCTTTTTGAAGCCTTTACCATTTCGATTATAGAAGACACTAATAAAAAAAGATAGGAAAATAGCCCGACTATCCCAATAGTGATTAGATATTGCAAATACTCATTATGTGCACTATCAAATATTTCATAATAACGCTCAATCATTTCTCTATAATAGCTTTGTGTAACAATTCCAAATGTGTCGGGACCGGAGCCAAACAGCTTTCGGAGAGGTGAGTATTTCATGTAACATTCAATACCAATCCTCCAGATGTATCCCCTATGTGTTCCCCATTCATCATTAATCAATAAATAATCCTTTAATATCCCATACTGTTGCCCATTCCCCATTCGTGTCGCATCGAACGTCATATATATGAGTACAGCTATCGCCAGGATTAACACTGTCCCCCAAATTCGTCTGCATATACATATTCCGCACTCGTCTTTGTATTTCTTCCGCACAAATCTCTCTAATATATATATGAAAGCGGTGCATCCCCACAGTGCTGCCACTACGAAAATAAGCCAATCACTCCCGACTATCAGGCGGAATAAACCACCTATCGGCAGCACATGCGATGCATACCTTTTATCAATCTCGCCAATTGCCATAAATTCTGTACTGATCATAGATATTAAAAGCATATATTGTTTTAATCCATACATATCACGAAACGCGTATAATGGAAGAAAAAGCACTATGACTCCTATTGTCAAATATGCATTATCACTATTCCCCGTAACCAGTGCAAATAATGATAGAATAACCGTAAAGACATACCATGATTTTCTGGCCATATTTCTCTCTCTTACAAATAACGTAGTACTCATTCCAAATATAAGTGCTACATAAGAAGCGTATGTATTTATATTACCAACTGTGGATATAAAAGAAGTGTAATGGCTTGCATGAATATCTTTTTTAAATCCAAATGGATCGATGAGGAAATATTGCATAATTCCAATTGAACAAACAACCATTCCCGTGACAAGAAAAGCCTCCAGATACCATCTCTTAAATTTCAAACAATGTCCAAGCGTAAAGAAACTGATACCACATATCAAATACAAAAAAGTCCCCATAAGGCGACCTTCTGTACCCCAAAACGCCTCGAAACGGTAGTCAGACCAAATACAAGATAACACAATAGAAAACAAAAAACCAATCATCGCCCAATCCGATTTTCTGAGCTTTGGCGTCATTACAATCGTTCCTTTGTTAAGCCGAAGAATGATGAGAGTCAATAACAGCATGACTGCCGCCATGCAAATAACCGTGCCACAATAAAAATAATATTTTGTATCTAATATATCAAAATAGTAATCATGAAATACCAGAGGTAGTATCGAAATAATTATTACTGTAGTTATACAGGCAATCACCTCATTTGCCAGTTTCCATCGTTTCATTAAATCCTTCATCTACACACCCTCCTAGTATTCGAGCTCTAACTCGCACCTTCTACACGTTTCATAGTCCCAATTCTTTCACCTAAACCAGGGATGCAACTGCATTACAGAGTAGCCCCGTGATATACCATGATTTTCTTTTTATATTCCCTCTGTCTACCGCACCTGTCATTATGTATGCCAATATATCATGCCACCTTCACCTTATAATTCTATAGCAGCCCTATTTCTCTCTTTCTCATTCTTTCTTCTCTTATTCCGTATAATGTTCAGTGATGTAGTTCTTCCGCAAAATCTACATGTAAATACAATCTTACTTGTGAAAGTATCTCTTCCCGTTCCCTCTATCGTTGCCAGATTCTTTCCACAATATTGGCACTTAATATCCATTCCATCTCCTTTTAATTACGTTACAAATTCTACGGTCTTACGAAGGCTTCCGACATATCTTACTATACCATGCCATAGATGCAATATTTAAAGTCACTGCTGTGACTCTAAATATTGCTCTATTATTTGACCAATGAATCTACTGAAAAATTAAAATTCGTTTCGTTCTTACCAGCTCACGCAAAGTAACTTGTTACCGATATGCACTGCGTTCCGCTTCTCCACTTACAATAATCTATGACATGGTATGCTACCAACACCTATCCTTGATTTCCCTGAATTACCTCCCTCTTCAATATGGAACCCGCGCGGAATACGGGAACCCTACGCGGTTTAATCTCGACTACTTCTCCGGTTCTTGGATTTCTTCTCTGACGTCCTTTCCGTTCTGCAACCGCAAAAGTTCCACCCCACATCAAGCACACATCCCCTGTTTTTAATTTCTCAGAGATAGAATCAATGATTCCATTTAGTGCATTCGCACTTTGACAGATGGCCAAGCCTGATTTCTCAGAAATTTTTTCAACCAGTTCTCCCTATTCATTTTGCTGCTCCTTTTTCACTATTTTTTGTTATCATATCATCCATTTTTTCTTTCGCTAAGCTTTTTAGCTGTTCCCTGCCAGGCACAAATAATGCATGTGGGTATAGTTTATCTGAAAATTCCATGCCCCTATCCATTTGAAACAGGATTTTCACTTCTGCATTAAACGCAAATGCCATTTCTGCCATTTCCAAATAAACGAAACCAGGCAGATGGTCTGTCACAATTATGATGTCAAATCCTCCAGGAACGAATGACATCACTCGCAGAAGAGTTTCACGATTTTTTGCCAACATCATGCTAATCTTGTAATCTGATTCAGCGTCAAGACAAATCAAAAAATCTCTGAATTCCCACAAAACATCATTCCTGCTTCCAAGCACCCCTATATTAATTTCTGCCTCTCCTGTAGATTTCCACCGCATAAACCATACCTCTTATGTAAAGATTTTCAATCACTGCATGCACTCCTTCCTGACCAGTTAGTCTTCCAACCTACACACCTCTGTTTTTGCAACATATTCTTTTGGCTTGGAGCCGTCACTTCTGATTACCACTCCATAAGAAGCCGGATCATAACATTTGATTATTTTAGTCTTTATGATCGTTTGAGGTGTCTGGATCTTGCACAGACGCATCTGAAGCAGGCTTATATTGTATCGTACAAGTCAGACCGAATGCCTTATTTGCCAATTTAGATGCTATGGGAATTCTTGCATCTGAGTCTTTTGATACTTTCCCTATTGCGATAAGTCCAATGATTAACAAAAGAAAAGAGAGAATGCCGCTGATAAGACCAACGATTCCAGAGAAAGCAATTCCTAAGATAGGTATAGCATATAGCCCTGAAAAAATATTCGTTACGCATGATATGATACTTTCCACAAGAGCAAGAAAAAATGCCTGCATGACCTGCTTTGTAAGCCATTCATCCTTTTGAATCACAATAACAAAACCAAGCAACATACCGCATAATAAAGTTTGTCCTAAAATTGCTAATACAAATGCCAACACTGCATAAAAAGAAATACAAATATTAAATCTGTCTTTTCTCATTAAAAATCCCTTTCCTTGCTCAAAGCGATATATTTTGACGAATCATCCATAGTTCTGTATCCTATTTATGAAAACCAAACAATACAGTCCCATCCTATTTTTACATATAACTATAAATAGCCATTATTCATCATGGTGTCTCTACTGTTTCCTGTTCTTTTCTGGTCTTCCCATTAGAACCTCCGTTCTTATTCTTTTCATTTCGCATATACTCATATTCACGCAGCATTCTCATCAGCTCTAATGCGCTGCGGAATGAAACGCCGTTTCCACCACTGCATTTTCCTTTTATGCGTCCCTGCATACTGGAAAACTGACGCTGATGAATTTCAATAATCAATGTTTCACACGCGCTTATACCTAAAGCCATAAAGCTAGCCATATTTTGAATCTTTGTACAGTATTTCATTGGAATATGCTCTTTGTCCAGTTCCCGCTTCTCATATGCTCTTTTCATATGAGCGGTCAAAAACCTTGGTTCTGTTGTCGCCATAGGCCGTTGAAATTTCGCGCATAATGTGTCTATTTTCAGTCCCAAATCCAGTATGCCGGTAAATGCCACGGGCTCCTTTAAATAAAAATTTACAATGTCCCCACTTAATTCACCCTGTTTATTTTTAATACAAATGAGAAATATACCCATACGGTCCGTGTTTGCCAGTGTATAAAAATCGCTTTCTTCCATATCGATCACCTCATCCCTCATCATATTCCTTTCATCGGTCATGGCTTCATATTCTTCATCGCATAACAGCATAGGATAATTCTGCCCCGTAATGCCATCACAGCACTACAGGGCAGAATTGAATATCACTTAAGGTGTTTCCCGAGTCCAGGCTCCGTTTTCATCAACCTGGTATCCATCTGGTGTCATCTCATTTATGTACAGAGACCCCAATGGACGGCCATTCTGATTCGTATATTCCCATCGTTTCGATCCCTCATTAAACGTCCAGGTCTTCTGCTGGCTATCAGCGGTCAGATAATACCATATTCCGTCAATCTTCTGCCACCCCATCAGCATAACTCCGGTAAACGGACTCAAATAATACCATCTGCCATCATCATCATCATAGTGCCATCCCTTTGTCATTCGGCCAAACCAGCCATCGTGTACATTGGACAGGAAATACCAGTTATCTGTATCCTGGTCCAAAAACCAGCCACTGTCCATAATACCCTCACGGTCAAAATGATAGGTGGCAATCTGGCTGCTTCCATTATGTGTGTATCGTATATTGGCCCAGCTGTCTTTGATACGTGTTCCACTGTTCAATACAAAGGCCCACTTATGGTTAGTCTGATCAACATTATTCCATATGCCCTCGGTGCCATCTAAATACGTACGGTAACTGTTTTCTGTGCCATCACTGCCCGGTCCATGTCCTCCGCCGGAAAAACCTTTTGAACCGCCGGAGCCCCCGGAACCGCCGGAACCGCCAGAACCACCAGAACCGCTAGAACCGCCAGAACCGCCAGAACCGCCAGAACCGCTAGAACCGCCAGAACCACCAGAACCGCTAGAACCGCCAGAACCGCCAGAACCGCCAGCACCGCTAGAACCGCCAGAACCGCCAGAACCGCCACTGCTAATACTGTCTACCAGTGCTTTCAGTGTATCAAAGGCACTTTCCAGGTCGTCAACCGAAGGTCTGGGCAGGCGGTTCAGCACTTCAACAGCCTCATCCACAGCCTCAGTAAGGGCATCTCTGTCTTCTGCGCTTACAGACCCATTATTCTTCAGGGCATTAGCGATATTAATCTCCTCCTGCAGCCTTTCTTTTGCTTCCTGCCATTGGGTATCATCTTCCGGTTCATAGACAGCATACAGTTTCAAATCTCTTGTCACTGGATCTGAAGTATCATACATCCCTCCTCCAGACTGGCGTTTCGACAGGCCTGTGAACTCATACGCTATGCCTGTAACGGAATCCGTATAGCCTTCGTGAATATCTAAATCCATATAGTCTTCCGTATCATCCAAGGACCTGCCATCCCTTACCTTAAATGTGTGAACCTGTCCCCTTCCGGTATCCATGATGATCACTTCATACGCTTTATAATAACTAAATACCAGAGTATCACCGATATTAGCTTCAAAGGCAAAGCTTCCAGTAAAGTCTTCATTTTCATTCGGGTCAGGTGTCATCAGGACTTCTTCACAGGTCGTATCACCATCATCCTCTCCAAAATTAATTTTCCATAACCTGTATTCCAGATTTCCCAAAAGACTGGTGTCTAATTTTCCAAACACTTTAATTGCTGGAGTCAGATTTGCATCCTCCACCAGTGGTTTATTGGTTCCATCCACCTTTCGCGTAAGTCCGATATCCAGACTCCATGGTGTCTTAACGCTCTCCCCGTCATCCACTTCCTGCCTCACAGCTTCCGAAGCAGATGCCACCGGTGCATGTCGGTCAAACTTAACTGTATAAGCTATCCGCTGCCCGTTTGAAAGCGCTGTGCTATCCTCATCGTTATCCACCAGTTCTTCCTTTAATTCCTGAAGCGCTTCCTCTGACTTGTCCAGGGCAAATATCCCGTTTTTGGGTGAATAATCCACTGTTGCGTTGGATGCAGTCGCTACCGGAGACGGTTCATACATGGCCTGGAGGATTACATCTCCCGCTGTCATTTCCACGGTCTGATTTTTTCTGGTCAGGTATGACATATGCAGATTACCAATCTGTACTTCCCATTGTTTAAATGCCTGTCCAGCAGGATTCATATCCTCCGCAGATATCCTGATCTGGTCCCCTGCCTTTACCAGGACTTCATCTGCATGCTCTTCCACATCCAGCGCTTCCCCGTTTCTTGTCACCGACTCCACGTAACCTCCGTTCAGCAAACGGAAGGTATAAACACGGTTCTGCTGCGAAGTGCCTGTTACCATTACCTGGCTTCCGTTTATCATACGGTCTGAAGGCGCATCGCCGTTATCTGCCTGTTTGGCCACGATGATATAGGATACATTGGGTTCAAGTCCTGCAAGTTCCGCTGTCCGCGGACTGCCGGACGGGCTTACCCATCCGTCTTCGTTCCCATCCTGACTGACCACATTTCCATCCATATCAAGAACCGCATACACAGTATTTTCTCCTGCCGGGCGGATAACAATCTTCCTTAGTCCCTCTGTCGTATCATCCGCGGTGGAATAATTCCCTCCAATAGCAGGTACCATGACACGGGCTGGCTGACTTATTAAGGATGGATCCACTGAATCTGTCAGTATGTCTCCAACAACAGGAGCTGCGCTTTCCGCCATCTCATATACGTAGTAGCTGTCACAGGGCGGCAGTTGTTCAAAGCAGCTGCTGCCAAGCTGTTCCCCTGTCATCACTGCCAAAAGCCGTCCGTCACTGTCCGTCAGGGCATATTTACGCGCCTCATTTGCTCCGCTTATCTCAATCTTACCCATACCGTCATTTCCTATCGTTCCAGTTCCATCTGGAATGCACAGGATTCCATCATCTCCTCCCACAGGTGTAAAGCGTGCCCTGTAAGTCTGATCCGCCAGAATCGTCATATTCGGGTCTGTAACCTGATTCCCGTTTTCATCAAACCAGCCAGCAAACATATAGTTACTGTCCGGTGTGGTCTGGGGCAGGGAAATCTGAGACCACTGAGTCCCTTTCGGCACATGCATGGAATTGGTTCCTGAAATAGAGCCGCGGCTTCCGCTTTCAAATCTTATATCACACCATTGTCCCGGATCTTCCACAAAATCCGCGTAAAGTTTAAGGTCTCCGGTCAGTTCAATATCTCCGGTCAACACGGTTCCTACTTTACCTGTACCGGAAGCATTGGCTTTATACCAGCCGTTAAACATATAGTGCTGTTCGGGAGATGGCGTGATTCCCTCTGTGATTGTATCAATGGAGTGGGTACCAAGCCGTAAGGAACGCGGGCTGCTGTCTCCTGACAGGCTTCCATGTTCGCTGTTGTAATAGTTTATCCTGGCCCAATGTGCTGTATCATTCAAATCTTCATTATAGGTAATCGTAACAGTGCCGCCTGTAAAGTCTGTTTTAAAACTCAGCGTGGCTGCTGTCTGGTCCATACTGATATCGGTAAATGTTCCATTCCATCCAATGTTAGGCGGATACGTATACCCGGCTTTTCGCTCTACATTTACCGTCACTGTTTCATTAGGAGACACCTCCCTTGTTTCCGGCTCAGCCAGCACATTGTTATGGTTGTCTATCCGGTTAATGGTTACATGGGTTACATAGGAAGGGTCAATCTCGTAAGTATATACCACGGTTACCGGCTGATTGGGCATCTTTCCGGTAAAGTTCTTTTGGGCATCAAATGTGCATCCTGCTGTCTGCGCCGAATATATCCCTCTTCCCGACAAATCATCTATATCCCCGCTGCCTGTTTTTATCTGAGCGCCGGTAAGGGTATAAGCCGTAATCTGTGCCGGTGCGGCAGAAACCTGCGACTCCGCGGAATAGAGATAGCTTTCCGGGGTACGGATCGCACGGCCACTCCCATCTGCATATTCTACACGCAGGGCAAATTTCTTTGAACTGTCAGGCTCATATCTGTATGCCACAGTCAAGTCATCATTGGGCATATTTCCGCGGACAGACCGGGTAGACTCATTAATGGTCGCGGCCTCCCCCAGCGTTCCATGGCCTGAGGCGTCATCAAAACGGCGCGTTTTGTTGTTCTTAATAATCACAGAAGATACCTTATAGCCCGGTATATCCCGTTTGTAGGTAGCGGATACTGCTGTATTGGCCGTCACCCGGGTTGTCCAGCTTCCGTCATCAAAAAACTTATATATCTGGCTGTCATCCGCTTCGGGCCATGCATTCGGGTCTTCTCCATTCATGTTTCCATTTCTGTCCTCATTCAGGTCCCGGTAATGCATGACTGTAAAATCAAACTGACTGGACGCATCACCATTCCAGCGTGCCTCATATGCCGTGGTTGAATTGTAAGGAAACGCAAAGGGCAGATACAGTATCTTATTACCATCTGCATTATACCAGCCGTCAAAGGTATATCCCGGCCAACTCAAATCCGCGTCAAATGCAGGCAGCACCGGCCTGTCACCAGAACCCAGATTTTCCACGGCAATTCCATTGAAATCACTTGCTTCAGCCAGTGGATGACCAGCTCGTCCGGTAGCATACGTAATCCGGTTTCCATCTCTGGGAACATTCATATAGTTTGAATGTGATAAATCCGGGCCCTCCTTGGGATCAAACCGAATGACTGCCGGATCCCCGTAATTCAATGCATACGCCGGCGCCGGAGGCGCGGCCATGGTGATCACCATGGCCGCGGCCAAGACACGGGCCAGATATGCCTTAATCTTATTTGTCCTTTTCATAAAACCTCCTGCTATTGTAAAGCTCCATCAGCGCCTACCTGATAACCGTCCGGTGTCTTCTCGTTGCTGTACATGGAGCCAAGCGGCCTTTCCTGATTCTGCATAAACACCCATTTCCCGGTGCTGCGGTCATATGAGTATGTCTGTGCCGTATTCTGAGGTGTAAAGAAATACCATTTTCCTTCAATTTCCTTCCATCCCATTACCATCTGGCCTGTAATCAAATCCAGGTAATACCAATGCTTATCTACCTCATCATAATGCCATCCTGTCTTCATCTTTCCCAGCCAGCCGTCTTTTTTCGCATTACAGTAATACCAGTTCATATGCTCGTCCCTGAACCAGCCATAATCCATGAGTCCGCTGGCATTAAAGTGATACCAGCCATTTCGATTCACATCACCGTTGGCATAATCAAGTTTGGCCCATATGCTGGTGAGACGGATTCCTCCGTTGAGTACAAAAGCCCATTTATCACTCTCTGGGTCAACCAGCTCCCAGTTTCCATTGGTGCCTACCACATAACTCTTACTGGTTTCCGCAACATAAGGCGCCGGAGTTGTGACTGGCCCGCCTGTGCCGGCAGACCTGGAGCTGCCACCGCCTCCTTTCGATCCACCTTTGCTTCCTCCTGAACCGCCATGGCTTCCGCTGCCCCATCCATCTCCGCCGGATGTACCTCCGCTGTTTCCTCCATTCTGAAGTTTATCGTAATGGTCATACCGGTCTTCCAGAATCTTATCGAAGGGTTTACATGTTTCCTCCAAACGGTTCAAGGCCTCCAAAAGTTCATCAAGAGTTGCCCGGGGGCCCGTTCTATCGAATACATCCATAGCTTCTTCTATGGCTTCCCTTATCTTTTCTGTCTCCTTCAGCGTCAGGAAGTAATCGTCTGATTTTTCGATTGCAGCTTTGATTGCATCCTCCAGCTGTTTCCTGGCATCATTCACTTCACCGCTGTTATCATCGTAAAACGCATATACATACGTCTTCCTCTTGATTTCCTTGTCCGGGTCAAATTCCTTTAGCCGGTCTTCCCAGTAACTCCAGCCAATATAATTAAATTCAACCCCCTCATTATCAATAAATGAATCGATTGGTGTCTCCACTTGGCTGTATTCAAAGGAATAGTCTCCACTATTCGGTGTCTCACCCCGGCGCACTTTAAAATAATAGCGGTACTTTGGTTCTTCTTTATTATTGATAAAATAAATCCTGTATGCCCTGGAATAGATGAGCACATATCTCATACCAGCCTGAGCCGTAAATGTAAACAAACCGCCGGTCTCTTCCGGATCATCAGACATAGTAACCGAATCAATGATCAGCTCCCCATCATCATCCTCGGAAATAGCAAACAGCTGATAGTCCATCATGTCTACATCTTCTTTATCCAGTTGCACATATGTATTAAATGTTGCTTCTGATGGCGAAGCTACCCCTACTCTCCGCCCGTTCACATACCGTTCAATATCTACATTCAATCCCCAGGCTCCATGGTACGCTTCTTCATGGTCACTGTCATAATAAGACGAACGTTTAATTGCATTGGATTCAGTCGCCTTTACCACATTCTTTTTATATACTACTTTATAGGTCACATCTGCATGGTTCACATCCATAAGGGTCCGGTCTGCGTCTGTGGTAAGCTCCTCCTCCAGGTTTTCAATTTCATTGGGGTCCAGAGCCATCTCATGCTTATTACCTCCCCGTACTTCATCCGTCACCGTTGCATTGCTGGGTGTCGCTGACGCACGCTCATAATAAGCTGTCATAACCACGTTGGAATCCGGCATCGTAAATGTCACATCCTGACGGCGTATGGTTTCTGTCATTCCCGGAACTGCCCCGATTGTCACCTTCCAGTACAGGAAATTCTGTCCATTTCCATCGGTTTCTTCCGCGTGAAGCACCACTTCATCGCCTTTATGGACCTCATCATATCTGGGGATATCTAATTCTACTCCATCAACAGAGTGGACCTGGCCATTAATCGCCTCCACTATATAGTTGGGAATATCCAGTTCGCCGCCCGGATCTGTGCTGATGTGAGTCCCGTCTTCCAATTTGCTTTCCGCAGTGATGCCGGATGACCCATGAGGCCTTGCCACTACCACATACTCCTCATTGTAATCCAGTCCGGAGAAGGTCAGGCTTGCCGGTTGGCTGCCGCCGGCCGACTGCCAGCCCCCATCTCCCGTCTCAGGAGTTATGACCACATGTCCGTCCTTATCTAAAATAGCATAATCGGAATCCGTATCCGCCGGCTTAATCACGAAAACAGTCTTCCCTTCATGTTCCTCATCGTAAAGGACCTGGTAATTGGTCTCCACTACCGGGACCAGAACCTCAGTCGCACTGCTTATGATTCCAGTCACACCGTCTATGGGCCTCCCAGTCTGTGCCTGTGTCGTACCTGTTGCTTCATATATTAAATACCGCGTACCAGGATACAGGTCTTCAAAATATACCCGTCCTGATATATTCCCGCGTACCACATCTATTATATTGCCTTCCATGTCCGTGATGATATACTGATAGCCCTGGGTTGTCCCATAGACTGTAATCCTGCCTTTTCCCTGCGTATCAATACCTGCTGATGCATCCCGCGCCGCCACATCTGTACCAAAGACTGCCGGGTCCGGATAGAACCGTATGGTATAGGTATTTCCATTCACAAGTCTGCTGTCATCTTCCACAGACACTCCGCCATCATACCAACCATCAACCAGATAATTGATTTCCGGTGTATAGGCCGGCCGATTTCCCGCGGTATCGGCCCAGGTACGGTCATATTGGATATGGAGATTTACGTTTTCCCCCGCATCTATGGTTCCATGCTCTCCCGCCGCAAAGTGAATATCAACCCATTGGTCAGGATCTTCCGCAAAGTATGCAGTCACGGCAGCCGAACCTGTAAACCTGCTATCGGCTGAAAGCAGCTCCTCACCACTATCCTTGATTCCGTTTCCATTCTGGTCGATAAACCAGCCTTCAAAGCGGTAATAGGTGTCTGCAACCGCTTCAGGAACCAGTCTCTTTTCCAGTATGTCATTCCATGTATAGCTTCCCGCGGTGCCTTCTACGGTTCCGTCATTTATCAGTACGGAAACCCTATAAGCTCCTCCGGATAAAATAACAACATCCGATGACATACCATTCCCTGGTCTTAAGACGCCATGTTCTCCTGCCTTGTATATCAGATTCGCCCACTTTGATGGGTCTCTGTCATAACGATAGGTGACAGCCAAACGGTCATTTGGCATAGTTCCAGTAAAATTATGGCTGCTGTCAAAGGTTCCTGCTGATGCAGGTTCCGAGCGTTCATCCTGAAACACATAACCATACATATTTTTAAATTCAGCGGTCACAGGCGTATCCGCTGTTACATTTTGGATGTCCGGTCCTGTAATGTTTCTCAGCCTTTCATCCTGCGTGCCATTATCCAAATAATGAATCTTATACTCATAGCCCTCTTCCGTGGCTTCATACAGGTACGTTATCTCTACCGGCTGGTTCGGCATGGTTCCCGTAAATCTTCCATCGCTGTCAAAACCGCCCTGGACAGCGCTTACCAGATGCCCGTCCGTATCATCTGCAGTACTTCCCGCCGTAATGCTGCCTGACAGGTACCGGAAGCCATAAACATCCGCCGGAACCGCCGCGATCGCATCTTCCGGGAAAACATCTTGTATGTCAGCTGTATGGACAACTGTACCATTTTCTGTCACGTATTTAACTGTAAATGCGGATTTCGCATTTGGATTGCTGCGGTCTACCTGATAACCATATTTCACGGCCGCATCCTGCCCCGGCATCTTCCCCGAGAAGTCACCGGTACCTCCATTAAAGTTTCCGAATGGAACGGGGCCGTGCCCATCACCGTAATTGTAGATGGCCGGGTTCGTGGAGGAATCCGCCAAACTCCAGGTATAGCCATGGATGTTCTTCTTCCCCGAATGAACCTCTGCCTCCACGCTGTAGGCATCCTCGGTCGTGGTCGACTGGAACACGATGGAACCGTCCGCATTGACATAGTCAACCGTATAATCAAACTTCACATTACTGTCCGGTGAGAAAATTGCATAATAAGTAACCGGATCCTCCGGGAATTCTGATGGCAATCCGCTTATGAGATCTGGATTCACCCTGTCATTGACCGTACTCCACCCCACAAACTGGTAGCCGTAACGGCTGATATTAGGCAGCAGCGCATTGACGCTTCCTCCAACAGAACCGGTCAGAGCCTGAGGCTCCGGCGTCCCTCCATTGGCTTCAAATACAATGGAACCGCTGTTTCTGGTATATTCATATGTAATAACAACATCCTGGCCCGGCATGGTTCCCGTTACCTTGCCAAAATCTGCAACACCGGCATCTGCCTGGGCGCTCAGAGTGCCGCCTGTCCCCTGGTCAATGGTTACGCCTGTAAGGCCGTATCCAGTAATGGCGGCGGGCGCATTCACCTCAACCGCATCTCCTCCCGCATATGACAGGGGGATGCTTGCCGGCGCACCATTCACAGTTCCGCCTGTGGCAGAATCCCGATATATAAAGGACACCGTATATCCATTCCGCTTTAATACTGCATTCCGCCCATTGCCAAGGATTTCCGTTCCCGCGCTTACATACACACCGGAATTCCCCGCCTCCTGGTCTGCTTTAAAATTATCCGCAAAGGGGCAGGAGCCTGCAGCCCCCGGATAACTACTTGACGGCACAGCTATCTTTACTTCCTGACTAGGCTGGGATGATATCCCTCCCGGTGATGCCAGAGGAAGCTGCTCTGCTGTAACGCCTATCTGGGACGTGTCTAAATCGCTCATAACTGTTATATATTTATCCTGAGCCAGATATACGTTTGCCTTCTTCCCGGACGGAGTTGTGTTGTCCGATATCTGATTCCGGTTTCTGATTTCAAATGCACCTGACCCATTGTAATAAACAGCTCCCTTTCCAGCGGACACATTTCCGGAAACCGTTCCAAAATTCATGGACAGTCCCGCGCTTCCCGTTACATTTACCGCACTTCCCTGGCTGGACTCACTGCCGCTGCAGTTAGTGATTACAGCGCCGCTGTTAATCTCCAGCTTTCCGGATGAAGCGGATATCAAGGAATCCTGACTTTCCGCATGGTTTCCGTCCAGGACAATGTCAGTAAACTTTAAAGTGGGGCCTGATACGTTAAACAGCGGACCCGTATACCCGGATGCGCGCGTCAGGGTTTTAATATAATCACCATCCTCATTCATAGGATGCCCCTCATGGTCATAATCCGTACTGGCAATGGTAATATCCTTTTGGCTGTTTCCCGTCACATCAATAGCGGACGAAATCTCCGGATAATCCATTACATAAATATACCCCTTGTTATTTCCGATTTTATTAAGCGCATATTCAATGGTTTTAAAAGGACTGCTGTAGGTTCCTTCTGCGCTGGTAGAGTCCTGGCCGTACTGGTCTGATACATAATAGGAGGTGTCTCTGATGGCAAATGCAACCCTCCTGTGAACCGTCTCATACGGATGAAGCTGAAACTCCCATGAATAGGCCATTCCCGAATCAGTGCCGCTTACCACATCATTGGAGCTCTCATTAAAGACATTGCTTCCCCAGGAATTGTAATGACCAATCCATCTGGTATCAGGAGGTGTCACCCCAAGGCTGCTGTCGTTTGTGATGCAGTCAAAGGTGGTTTTGACATGCTGGTTGACCATATGAAAACCTCGGTCATTTTTATATACCGTTGCATAGTCATCTTCCTGGGTTCCTCCAATCATGACATCGGTTCCCGTTCCCATTTTGATAGTCCTGCCAGTTGAGCCGCCCTGACCATTTTTATCATAGACATAGTAATCAACAAACACATACTTATTATCCGGACTCGGGGATACTGCAATCTTCACCTCTATGCCATAGGTATCCAAAGACTGTACCCCGCCGTTTGTATTGCCTCCTATCAGCTGTTTGGAATTAGTCCCGACCTGAAACCAGGTTGCATACCCTCCGTTACTGTAAGTTGTTTTAATACCAGCCTGAGCATAATTATGCTGCCCTGCCTGCAGGCCCCTAAGGTCGAAACGCCAGGAATTTCCTCCCCCTCCCTGGCCGGTCACAGAACCATTCTTCCAGGTATATGCAGTTGCCTCGCTGGCCCCATCTCCCAGATCTTCATTCTGAAGCTCCGTGGATGCATAGGACAGAATGTTGGGCTGTCCCATAACAAGCCCCGCTATCATGCATATGGCCAGCAACATGGCCGTCAGGCGTTTATAGAATGTATATATGCCGCTGTTCATTTGTTTCATCTCCTTTGTACATTTTTCATCTCCTTTTAAAAATTCAGCCGCTCTTCCTCCGGCAGACCGTCAATGTCGGGCTCCATGCCCGCAGCCGCAATGAGTCCTCCGGCAAAGTGATCCTCCTTGTTCCCCCTATCATAATGGTAAAATCCGGTTCCTTCCTCTCCTTTTCTCCACCTTGGCTTATCTTCATCCCCGCACCAAGCCACCAAACGATTTCGAATAATAAGCAGGTAACCGCCCTCCTTATCCTTTACAATCTTCTTTTTGCCTTCAATCACTTTCCCCCTGGTGTCCACAACCTGATAATAGGTATCCGCACCATCTTCTACTTTTACAACCCCGTATCCGTATTCCTCATCCGCTTCCAGACGAAGACCATTGATATAATACATGCCCTCTTTTTTCTGAAGCCGATTTCGGTTACCGAACGCCTTTCCGTTGGAGGCAAACCCAAAATGAAACACCCCATCTTCCAGTTCCACCGCGATATCCTTCCCAATCTGCATGGAACCATCGTTAAGTTCATCTGGAGAAAACAGGTACAAATCTGATTTTTCAATACCATATATAGTTCCTTCAATAAAATCCTCTGAGCTCCAGTCATCCACTTCATAACGGGCTACAAACTCAGACTTTCCATCGAAGAGGACAAAACCTGTCTGCATCCTGCCAATCCCGTCAAAAGCATAGGAACGTCCATTGATTTTACGAATACGGTTCCGATATACCTCACCTCTTTCATCTGTATGCCACCAACTGCATTCCTGGTCATAGTAATCTTCCGTATCCAGATTCTCCGATGGATACATCCAAAACCAACTGTCTTTCAGAAGCGCCCCACCGTCATAGCCGGAATAATACCGGGCTGAAACATCGCTGCTGGGATTACTCTTATCTGCATTGCTGATACTGGCCACCTTACTCCACCAGGGAATCATGATGCCATTTTCATCAAAACCATACTTGGCTCCATTGATGGTCTTTTGTCTAAGACGGTCTCCATTGCTCTTAACCTTCTTTGAATGGCTGTCAAAAAAAATCCACATCTTGTCATAATCCGTGTAGTTTCTTCCTGCAACCTCACTGTCCAGGTCGGAACCCCCGATTCCTTCATCGATTTCCCCATAATCCAGCCATTCCCCGGTCAGGAGTCTTCCATCCTCTTTTGCATAATAAACCCCTTCTACAAAAGGGGTGTCTGAATCCTCAATGGGATTCCCTTCCTCGTCAAACCATCCAGATAACATCTTCCCATTTTCGTCAAATATGTAGATACTACCTCCAATGTTCCTTTTAAAGCTGCTGTTCTTACGCCGGTAACCTTTCCCATCTGCACCGAAATAGTACCAGCCCTCTTCAACCCCATCTATGGTAACACTTCCTGCATCTGCATATATCCATGTGTCCTGTACCATTTTCCCTTCTTCATCCACATAGTAAATAGAATCCTTATCCCTGAACACACAATGCTTCAATATGGTTCCGTCCTCCGACAGATAATACCAATAATCCTTTGACTTTTTCCATGTCAGGGTTACCAGCTGGTCGTTCTGGTCATAATATCGCCACTCCTCATTTATCTTGGTCCAGCCTTCTGCCGCCTGTACACTTCCCATCCCCAAAGCAGCTGAAAATCCCACAGACAACGTTAAAGCCATGATTGCTGTCATGCTTTTTCTCATTTCATTCTTTCCTTTCTGCTATTGTATCTATATATAAACTGCTGAGGCCCCCACCACCAGCAGGTAATCTTTCAATTCACAAAACTTCAGATACATTGGCCAGCCCCATCCTTCCATTGCAATCCAATTACGGCACTAAATAAACGTTTATCTTCTGTCTGCCGAACCTCACTGCTTCCTCATGGGTATTGAAATAAATATCTATCACATTTCCCTTCACTAACTTTCCAGTATCTTCCACCACATAGACAATATCATTAATTTCCACTTTGCTCTCCATAGGAAGCACCTCGGGATCTGCCGCAATTGTATGCCCTGCCTTCGGGATTTTCTCTGCCTTAGTCAATCCGCCTTTTAATCCACAGCATTTTTCACAGCCGCAGTAACCAGTCACTTCAAAAATCCCTAAGGGCTCTCCCAAATGTTCCTCTCTAGATTTAATTTTAAAAACCGGCAGTATCTGTCTGCCAAACGCAATGGCGTCTGCATGATTGGAGAAATACAGGCATAATGCTTCCCTGGCTCCAGGCGACACCTTATCTTCCACCCGATATATGTCCGATCCGATTCTAAGCACGTCACCAATCTCAAACCCATTAAGGTCAGCCGCCACGGTCGTTCCTTGTGTCGGAAGTCGTCCAGACCAAGTGACATAGGTGTCCGATCTTCCGATACAGTACTGACAGCCACAGTAGGCCGCCACATCCAATTCCCCTATATATGCTTCCCGGGCTTCATTTTCATCTATTACTGCAAACAATGCATTTCCATTCCAGTTTCCTCGCTGCAAATCATCTGCCAACTGCAGTGCATCTGCGGCTTCTGCACCGTCCTTGGGTACATCTACAGGTGCTGCCGTTCTCTGTTACTTTCTCGGAACCTCCCAGCGCCTCTGTGCTCTCCAAAACCACAGTCAACGGCGGTACCTGAATATAATCTTGAACAGATGCCCCTTCCGAAGCAAAAAAATAAGTTCCTATTCCCACAACAATTGTCAGACCTGCCACTGTCAGATACCGTATCATTTTTCTTCGAATCCGCCGCCGTTTTTTCGCCCTGCGAAACTCAGTCATCTGCTGACGCTTTGGCGAAACTCTCCTATGGCTGAGTCCTCCATTTTCTACAGGAAAGTCCTGTGCATGGGGTCCTCCTCCATTTTCGCCTCCGGCACCAGTTTCCATCGGCGTAGCCCCGCACTCTTGTCCCATGTAATATCGCAATGCTTCCATCCCCCATCAATCCAAACTCGGTTCCAAGCGTGACCCCCGCCGTAGACCGGTTCACAGTCCATACCTGCCATTCTGCATAACATCAGATATGCAGAGACGTACCCCCAACACACGGAACGCCCTTCCATTACAGCCTCGTAAACCGTTTTCCTCTTTAGTTCCGTGTCATATTCCACCTTGCTATAGACCCACTCGTAAAAAAATGAGGCTTTCTCTCTTTCAGCCATGCCGGCTCCTTCCGCTACAATATCGTAAAGCCTGTCCTCTGTCTGCCTATGCTGTATCGCAGCCTGGTGAGGATCGTCACACTGCACATAAACAACAGCCCTGTCCCCCTTCTCTCCCACTGCCAGCCGGATTTCCTGTTTTCCGAGATATATGTAACGGTAAAAATAACGGCCAAATGACAAAGCATCCTCCACTGTACCAAAAACAACTCCTGAATCCTTCCATTCTGACAGTTCCTCGCTGTTTTCAATCAGTTCTAACATTTTATCTCCGCAGACCTCATAATCGGGAATTCTGCCGGTCATTTCCTCAGCATATCTGCCTCTTTTTTCAAACTCTATGTCCTTCATCTGAGTCTGAGCCTGAGCATTCATTCCGCAGGCCGGCAGACTCCATATAACGGCTAAACAAAGAAAAAGAATCAGTAAACATGGCCCATAAACTCTTTTCATAAATAATTCTCCCTTTACAACAAATTTTCTCTTTTGTTGTAAATCTGCTTCAAAATTCAGTGGAAAGAAGGCGAAAACCTAGTAGAAAAAGTTTTTTAGAATCTAAAACTCATAGATGCAAACAATACAAATAGGCCAACCCCAAAAAAATCAGTTGGCCATTTTATTATGTCTAAAAACATAATATTACAATATTTATTAAGAATTTCTGTAGACTTCTTTCGAAATATGTAGTAAAATAATTGTGATTGTATGAATGTTTTTACAACAAAAGAGAAAATTTGTTGTAAAAGTCAAACAATACTTCGAGTTTTTCTAATTGTCTCATATGGTTGCGTCCGCTTTCCATTGTATAAATCCTTGTTGTATTAATATTGCTATGCCCTAATATATCCGCAAGTCTAACCAGGTTTTTTTCCTGTTCATAATAGAGCCTGGCAAACAAATGACGAAAATTATGCGGAAATACCTTATCCCATAATACATCGGCTCCTTCACACAGTTTTTTCATGTTTCGCCATATATTGCTTCTGTCAAGTGCCTTCCCGCTTCTTGTCACAAAGATCATCCCACTGTCAATATGACTTTTCTTTGCGTAGTCCAGCAACATATAACACAAACGGGAAGTCAAGAAAACAGTCCTTATTCTCCCTTTGCATTCAACTTCTGCCCTTCCCTGTTTTACGGCCTCTATAGTAATATAGGGAACTTCAGAAACTCGTATTCCTGTAGCGCATATAGTCTGAAGAAGCATTGCCATTCTTTCATCACCCTTCTTGTAAGCGCATTTCACCAAACGCTTATATTCATCTCTATCTATTTCCCTGCTTTCCGGACAAAATACTCTGCGGCTTACCTTCAAAAATTTTGTCCGGCAATCCTGCCATGCATTATGCGTCAAAAATCCATTGACTGCTGCCAGTGCACTGTTGACCGTCACCGGAGCCATTCTCTCTCTCAGTATTCCTTTCCACATAATTACATCTCTTTTCTCTACACTCTTCCCATTCATGTATTGCATAAATAGCAATAAATAATGCTTGTATTGTTTAATAGTTCCACTGCTTTTCTCACATCCATAAAGCCATTCGCAATATCTGTTAACAGATTCCTGCGTAACAATTCGTTTTACCAGCCTTCCATTTCTTTTCATCAAATTCTGCTCCTTACATTATATGGTTTTTATAATTATTTATAGTGCCCTGATTATAGACGATTATCCTTATTGCTAAACAAAAAATGACTGTTCCTTTTAAGCACCCTGTAAGAAGTAAACATTTTTAAAAATAATAAAAGTTTGTTTTCTTCATAGCTATAGTATTAATCTTTAATCAATATAAAAGTTGCCACAAAATCACCAAAATAGTTCATTGAGTTATACCTAGCTCTATACACAAAAAAATCAGAAAGAACTCTCACTTTTACAGAGCTCCCCTGATTTTTGGAAACATTATTAATCATCTTCCTTTCACAATCTCATAATATACGTATGACTTTTATGATGCTTGTGCCTCGTACTGTGCAATTTTTTAATACTTCATGATGATCTGAATTAAAAGATGTTCCATGTCAATAACAATTTATATTAGATTTTCTCATTATAAAAATAGACATCTTACAATTGATATGTAATTCTATCACACAGGAAGTCTATTTTTAATTTTTTACAAATATCTGAATTTTATCTGTTAAATTAACAATGTGTCCGCTTTCATTTTTCAATCTTTATTTTTCCTTTCAATTCTCCCTCATCCTATTTTCCGATTGAAAGCACGGATAAACGTATCCTTCCTCAGGCTTCCTGGATACTTCAATGCTCTGAGCCTTTAAAATCAGGGACTCTCCATCCTCGCTGATTTCAAATGCGCCTGTTACCGTCACCATTTAGTCTTCTTTGAATGTCACTTCACTGTCCATCAGAAAACTCATTGGGCTTAAATCCGCGGCACAGCAGCACCACATGGACAGACGGACCAGGGCAAGATCGCATTTTAGGGATATCCGTAGTACGGAAGACAAATCCTTTTATTACAACGGTATAACCTTCTTACTTTTCATAACAATCACTCAATTCATAGATCCGTGTGTAGTAATCTCCATCTGCAATCGTAATGTTTTTTCTACCTCATCCAGACCTTTTAAGTCATACCATGGATTTTCTTCTCTGGAAGACTGTCTGCTATCATCTTCTGGATATGCATCGTTTTCGCTGTATCCCTCCATTTCTGTATTTTCCCCGTCCGGCAGCCCTGAACCTGATTCTCCATCGGATAGCGGCCTCTGGGATTCGCCTCCTTCCGCCGGCAATATCTGTCTTACTTCTGCCCCTCCCCATCCTCAAAAAATTCCAAGGAATAGGTGACACTGCCAGAAGATGCCAACAGCTCCATCCAGGCACATAGGTTCAGCATATGTGTCGTTGCGTATCGCAAGGAGAAGAACCTTGTAGCAATACCTGCGCTGGCCGATTGAGCACTGGTTTGAGGAATGCTAAAACTATCTTGATATAAGCCATTATAATGGTTGCATTTATACAGAATAGGCACATCATACAGCGCATTTGTTTACCACATAAATGCAGCGGTTGATAAAAGGGCAACTGATAGTGCCCATAGCAGTCTGGCTATTGCACAGTATGATAGAGTACACAGCTGTTCGCTGTAATATTATATAAAAATTTACATTTTAATGAAACTTTTTTAACTCTCGCTCCATCTAATATAAATGAGTTACCCATACTGTACTTACTGGAGGAATGAAAAATGGTTTTCAGCAGCCTTGTTTTCCTATTTCACTTTCTGCCCCTGTTTTTACTGTTGTACTATATATGTCCCGCAAAATGGAAAAACGCCGTTCTGTTTGCCGGCAGCCTTATATTCTATATTTACGGCGTAAAAAATGAGCCCTGGTACTTTTTCTTATTTCTGCTATCCGTCCTGGTAAATTACCATATTGGCCTCCTTCTGGGACGGCGCAGATGGCTTGAACACCGGAAAAAATGGCTGATATTCGGACTCTGCTATAACCTGATCTGGTTGTTCCTATTTAAATATTCCGGCTTTTTTGCAGGAAATCTAAATTGGATCTTTAAAAAAATGGGAATTGGATTTTCCATCCAGATTCCGGAGTTTCCATTACCTGTCGGAATCAGCTTTTACACCTTTCAAGCCATCTCCTACCTCGCTGATGTTTATAGAAAGGATGTTCTTCACGAAACTTCCTTTATCAACTATGGCACGTATATCACCATGTTTCCACAGCTAATTGCTGGTCCTATCGTCACTTACGCTTCCGTACGTAAGCAAATCCACCAGCGTAGCCATTACCTAAAAAATGTTGAAAACGGTTTGCGGGAATTTACGATTGGTCTGGGGCTCAAAGTTCTTCTAGCCAACCAGGTTGGGCGGCTGTGGAGCCAGGTAGGGGCCATTGGCTACGAAAGTATTTCAACTCCTTTTGCCTGGCTGGGTCTGGCCGCATTCAGTTTTCAGATTTACTTTGATTTTTATAGCTACTCCCTGATGGCAAAGGGACTTGGACAGTTGATGGGATTTTCTCTGCCGGACAATTTCAACTATCCGTATCTATCCCTGTCCATGACCGAATTCTGGCGTAGATGGCACATGACTCTGGGCGGTTGGTTCCGGGATTACATCTATATCCCACTGGGCGGTAATCGCTGTGGCAAAGCCACAACGATTCGCAATATGCTAGTGGTCTGGCTACTGACCGGATTATGGCACGGGGCAAGCTGGAATTTTATCCTATGGGGAAGTGTCATTTTCCTGCTCATGCTCATCGAGAAGATGGGGCTGAAACATTTACTGGACGGCTGTCCCCTAATCGGCCATCTCTATATGATAATGGCCATCCCGCTGACCTGGTTGAGCTTTGCAGTGACGGATCTGGTACAGATGAAAATTTATCTTCTACGCCTGTTCCCCTTTCTCGCTCCTGAAAAACAGTCTCTTTATTTTGCGGGAGATTTCCTGAAATATGGCCGGATTTATGTGCTGTCCTTGACTCTCAGCCTAATCTTTATAACACAGCTGCCTCGTAAACTCTATAAACAGTGGAAGCGCTCCTTTCTGACTGCGGTAATCCTACTAGCCGTTTTCTGGCTCTGCGTTTACCTTATAAAAATGGGCGCGGACGATCCATTTTTGTACTTCAGATTTTAAATTAGGAGATTACAACTATGAAGAAATACTGGTATACCTTACTTCTGGCTTTCAGCCTTCTTATATCAGCCATCATATCTACATTACCCGCCTCCGTTTACGGCATTGTTACCTCTGTCTTCGTCCGGGTATGTAGCAATGGTCAGGAAATGATTGAAAATATCGATGCAGAACTTTCTGCCGTAAAACACGACCACCCGGAAACAAGCCAAACTGAAAATACACATCCGGAGGAGCCGGCTATTCATGATACTGCTCATGTAGTTCCAAAACATTCTGCCCATAAAAATGATTCCTCAGAAAGCGTTTCCATGGAAGCTTCTTCTTTCGACAGCATAGACACCACATCGGAACCCGCAACTTCTGCACCGCAAACTCCCGCTGCTACCTCTGTGGGGCCCAGCTATATCCCTCCAAACCCTGACTTTACCAGCACCCTGTTCATTGGCGACTCCAGAACTGTGGGGCTTTTCGAATATGGTGATTTAGGAAACGCCGAGATTTTTGCCAACTCTGGAATGAGTGTGTTCAACCTGTTTGAATCCACCGTAAAGACCAAAAGCGGCTTAAAACAAAATCTGGAGGAAGTCCTTTTCCAACAACAATACCACACCATATATCTGATGCTGGGCATCAACGAACTGGGCTACGATTACAACAGTATTATCCGTAAATACCAGTCTGTCGTGGATACCATCAAGGCCCGTCAGCCGAACGCTATGATTGTGTTGGAGGCCAACCTCCACGTAACTGCCGAAAAATCCGCCTCCAGCAATACCTATACCAATGAAAAAATCAACCAGATAAACAGTGGCATCAGAGCTATCGCAGAAAACAGCGATTGCTGCTATATCGATGTCAATGACATTTTCGATGATGAAAACGGTGCTCTGAAGACCACCTATTCCACTGATGGTTCCCACGTGCTCGGAAAGTATTACTCTGTCTGGACAGATTGGTTAAAAGGGAAGTCCCCGGACGTCTAAACCTGTTTACCAAAAAGAAAATCTTATGTTACACTGTAGAAAGTATAAAAATACAAGAAAGCATCCCATAAAACAAACTTCCTTCGGCACTTTCATGTCCACCGCCCCTCACTCATGAGGGGTGTAGGAGTTTCTTTTTTCCAACTAAAAAAAGCCGTTTCTCCCCTTCCTATAGGAACATATATAACCTAAAATGGGCTTTTCGTATGTCCTATAAACTGTTTTCCAGCTTCCATCGGCCCTGTGTTTTTACTATTCGTAAAAACTCCGCGTGTCTCAACTGCCTGTTTCGTGCTGCCAGGAATGTTATTCTATGCATGTTTTTTAACTTATTAAATGCGCAAACTTTATCCCCGGCTTATCTTCCCTCTCCATATCTTCGAGTGAAATTCAAAATGTAATCCCCCACATCCATGCTCTTATTTCTGAAGGTGGTTTAAACAGCTTCACCGCTTGGCCCCCTCATACTCATTCTAATTATGGCCTCCTATAAGGTTCTTTGGGCAATCTCCCCTTACAGTTACCTAGAAAGACCTGTCATTGCCTTTTCTAGGATTTTGATGCCTATAGTAGAGATAGGCTTTCGTCCAAAAAAAGAAAAAGCCACTCAATAAAGGAACTTTTCTAAGCAATTTCTTTGACATATTCTATCCCTTCAATTTCGTTTAAATGGTTTAAAACTTCTTGATGATTTACTTTTTTTACTAAATCCAACGAAAAAATAAGAACGCCCAAATCCTTATCCAGAGTTTTTATCTTGCTTCTTTGCATCTCAAACACGTCAAACCCTCGTTTTTCTATATAATCTACCAGATTACGAAATGAAAATTCTATATTATGCTCTATATAAATCTCCATACTTCTAGCATGCTGTTTAATATAAACATCTATTTTTTTTAATAAAACAAGTGCAAACACTGTAAATAAGATTCCAATAAATGCACCCGAATAAAATCCAGTTCCAACAGCCAATCCCAATGATGCTGCAACCCATAAACCGGCTGCTGTAGTTAACCCTCTGATTTCATTTTGTCTTGTCACGATAATAGTACCAGCCCCTAAAAAACCGATTCCGCTTATAACCTGTGCCCCAAATCTTGTTGGATCACTCCCCGGTATAACTGTAGTAATATATTGATTTGTTAACATATAAATTGTCGCCCCTACTGAAACAAGAACATAGGTCATAAATCCTGCTGGTCTATTTTTTATTCCTCTTTCTGCTCCAAGAATTCCTCCAATACAAAGAGAAACAAATATTCGAAAAATGATAGCAGCTACTGTTAATTCGCCTGTTACAGTAATCTTATGAAAGAAAAACTTCATAATCTCCATATTTCTCCCCCTTCAGTCTATCCCAAAATAAACTCTCTCAAATATCGGCTTCTATTTGGATGTCTTAACTTTCTTAATGCTTTCATCTCAATCTGCCGTATTCTTTCTCTTGTCACACCCATTTGCTTTCCAACTTCTTCCAAGGTATGCGGATTCTGACCATTTAATCCGAACCGCAAAGCCAAAATTGTCTGTTCACGAGGTCTCAAGCACTCCATTTGACGACTAATTTCCCTCTGCATAGCATTTTCCATTGCCTGTTCCTCTATTGATGGGGTAAGTGTATCTTCAACAAAATCTCCCAGAGTAGCTTCTTCCCCCACTGGGGTCTCAAGTGAAATCGTATGGTTCATATTCATAAGTATCTTTTCTATCTTACCCTCTGAAAATCCGGTGATATCTTTTAATTTCTCTGGTGTAACAATATCATTCTGCTGCATGATTTCATGTGTTGCTCTTTTTACTTTTTGTATATCTTCACAAAAATGTACGGGTAAGCGTATTGCTTTATCCAAAACTGAAATTGCTCGTGTGATTGCCTGCTTAATCCACCATGATGCATAGGTTGAAAAACGAAATCCGAGTTCAGGATTATATTTTTCAACAGCTTTTATCAATCCTAGATTTCCTTCTTGAATTAAATCTAATAATGTCAATGATTGTGTATATGTAACATATTTTTTAGCCTGATTGATTACTAACCTCAAATTAGAGGAAATCATTTTCTGCCGTGCTTCATCACTGCCTTCCTGTATCAAATATGCAAGTTCTATTTCTTCTTCTTTTGTCAATAGAGGACCTACTCCAGCCTGCTTTAAATACCATTGAACAGAATCTGTCTCTATCTCATATACATTATCCACTTTTGCTTTCTCCAAAGTCTTTTCCTGTTTCAATCCTTTTCCTCCTTCCACTCTCAGTTATCCATAAATCGCTGTATGTCTTCTTTGTTATATTCATTTTAAGAAGCAATTCAAAATAGAAATCCACATAATTCTGTGCCTGTGCAGCAATACATCGTGCCTGCAACAATTGCATTACATAAAGAGATTTTGTTTTTAAATTTATGTAAGAAATAAAAAGAAGAACTTTTTCAACACAAAAGCATAGCAAAAGTTCTTCTTTTTTTCTTTATGTGTGTTGAACACGTTAAATGTTATACGAATTATGTCAATCTATTCGTAATCACGCCATTTCCAAATTTTTATGAATCATCTACCGCCCCAAGAGTTCCATAACAATTACTCCGCTTCCTTAACTTCAACATGGTGTTTTCTCTCGCTGACACGAAGTACAATTTCTTCTGAATCAACCTTTAATTCTATCTTATCACTCATAAGTTCCGGAATATCTTTCACAGTCAAAATAGTTCCAACCGTAATACCATCCAAATCTACTGTTATCGTGTCAATCATATCTCCAGGTAATGAAGCGTATGGTATCTCCATGAGCATCTTATCAAGCTGTCCTGGTATTTTGTCATCATTTACAAGGAGAATATGAATGACACTGTTCACCTTTTCATCTGCTGTTAGTGCTTGAAAACTGATATGCTGAATTTGTCCTTTAATTGTATCTATTTCTTTTTCTTTAATCTGAACCGGCAGTCCGGTTCCCTCTAAGTCCAGCATAAGTTTACTTCCCTCACGTTTCTGGTGAAGCAGTCTGCGAGCATCACTTTCTTTTAACTGAATTGAAATCGGATCTGGCAGGGACTTTCCGAATACATTGGCCGGAATGAATCCCAGACGTCTTAATTTTTTTGCCTTAATGGCGCCTTCTCTTCTCTGAACACAAATTGTTTCCATTGTTTTTCCCTCCTGATTTTAAATTTTTTGTTTTCCTCAAACGATTTCTTAAAAACAAAATCTAAAGAATATAACAAAAAGAAGAGCCTTTTCATATGGCACCAAAGTGTAATATCAAAAGCCCTTCTTTTTAGACGGTTCTTTTCTATAAGATTTTGTTGGATTGAGTATAGCATACTATCCAGAAAAAAGCAACTTCACTAAATTTCAAATCTTATTTAAAATAGCTCCATCAGTTGTTCATAGTTTGGAATATCTATAGCAAAACCGCCACAATCCTTATATCCGATTTCTTTCACCTCCCTCGTATAATATTTTGTAAGCAAGAAAAACAGCTTACAGACTTAATCCTTTTTTGTTAGACAGAAAGGACAAACTAAACATTGTCAAGCTGACCTTTACCAGCGGTGTGAATCAGGCATCGGAGGAATACACTCCGCATCTGGAAGTAGAACGTTGTCCACTGTGCGGCATTGCAACTGAATGAAAATGGTGTATGCCCTAAGTATGGTTACAAGAATTACGCATCCATTTAGGAGGGCCAGCATTGCTTGCCCTCCTCAGACTGTAGACAAAGCGGCTCTGGGATTTGCATCCCAGAGCCATTTTTCTTTTATTAACCGAATTGTGTAAAATAGACCTTGTGACTGGGCCTTCTTCCTCCAGGAGTCCCCATTTGACCTTAATCTTCGCCAGCTTTTAAGATTCATGAAGGCAAATGTAAGCCCGACTTTCATTTCCATTCAGGCTTTTCCAAACATCTGCATATACCAGAATTCATGATTCTCCTTTGCACTTGCGCTCCCCCGTTCAATGGTTTCTTTTCTTAGCGAATATAATTCTTTCATCCCAAATGTATGACAAATATCTTTACACGTTTCCATCTTCATAATAACGACTTCGCCTGAAATATTGTACTAAAAGCAAAAACAATCCAACGTTTTATTTTGTTTCTTTATGAAGCAAATATTTCCGAAGCCTCGGACAATATTTCATTACCTCCATCCGTTCCGGGTGCTTCTGCTTATTTTTAGTTGTTGCATAGGTTCTGTCGTGGCACTCCATACATGCCAATGTTACCTTGACTCTCATGAGCACATTTTCCTTTCCGGATTTCACACCGTCAAATGTTTATTTTTTTATCCATAAATCTCCTTTAGTTTTCCAACTTGCTTTCCAGATTCGCGACAGTCCGCCTCTGTAGACCAGTTTCTAAAATACAATCTGTCCTCTTTATTTGAGCAGATATCTATGATAATGGCCGGTAATCCGGCAGCGGTTATGCAGCCGGATCGGGGAGGCATTCTTTGGGAGGCTGATTAATGCCACATGGTTCCCCCTCCTCTTTTAATTTCTGGCACAGTTTCCTGTATTGCTCCACTGTATTCTGCTCCTGTTTTACTTTTCAATCTTTGATTTTCATTTTAATTCTACTTCATCGTTGCTTTTATTAAAAATATGGATAAATATATTCTTCTTCGGGTTTTTCGGCCGCTTCTATATTTTGGGCCTTTAAAATCAGAGATGCTCCATCCTCGCTGATTCCAAATGTACCCTTTACCGTCACCCAGTCGTCATCCTTGAATGTCACTTCATTGTCACTATCCACCAGAAAACCAATTGGGCTTAGATCCGCGGCACAGCACCACATGGACAGCCGGACCAGGGCAAAATCGCACTTTTTTTGAATGTCTGGAGCACGGTAGACAAACCCTTTCATTACAATGGTATAGCCTTCATACTTTTCATAAAAGTTACTCAGTTCATACATCCATGTGTAGTAATCTTCATCTGCAATCGTAATGGTTTTTTCCGCCTCGTCCAGACCATTTAAGTCATACCATGGATTTTCTTCTCCGGAGGACTGTCCGGTATCATCTTCTGGATAAGCATCAGTTCCGCTGTATCCATCCGTTTCTGTATTTTCCCCGTCCGGCAGCCCTGAACCTGATTCTCCATCGGAGAAAGGCCCCCTGGATTCTCCTCCGGCCGCAGGCAATGTCTGTCTCACAGTACTCCCCGCTGTCTGCCGCCCCGGATTTCCCGCCATCTGGCCGCCGCCATTTCCGGAACTCATGGAAAAACCGGAGCTCTCATAGCTTCTGACCATACTGCTCCCCCTAGGATCGGCCGGATGGAAGACAAGCAGCAGAATCGGGATAATAAAAACAAAAGAACGGGCCATCTTTACCCGATACCGGGGTGTCAGTAAGTACCTTCCTGTAAACACCGCCCATAAAAACATTAAAGCAGACATGCCGTAAAGATACGGCTTCATCCTTGGAGTCACATAATTTAAATACCCGCCTGAATAAGTAAGCTGAAACAACAGGTATCCAAACAACAGATAACAGATACATTCTGTCAATACCTGAAGGTTGATTCCTTTTCCCCGCAGCGTCATATTCTGATTCCTCCGCTTCCCCCTGTCATAAATACACCTATCACAAGAAAACAGACAAGAAATGTGGTTGCAAAAAGACGAATAACAAAACTGGATTTAAAACCTGAAAGCAACATGGCAGCATTTTTGATGTCCATCATAGGGCCGAACACCAAAAATCCCAGGACAGCCCCCACCGGAAGGCTCCCGGCCATACTTCTGGCCACTACCGCATCGGAGGAGGAACAGAGGGACAACACAAAGGCCAACCCCATCATCACCAGAAGCGCTTTCCACGGCGCCGCGGCGCCGCCTGCGGCAACTGCCCGTGGAATCATATCCTGAAACAAGGTGGATGCAAAGATTCCGGTAAGCAGGAATTTGCCCACTGAGAAAAATTCATTCTGCGCGTGCTGCATCATCAGAGAAAAACGGGACAACTGAGTCCTCTTTTCTACCAGAAGGCTGTAATCCCCACACGCCGCCTGGATAGGCATGGCATCTTCCACCAGATAATTCACAGGCGGTTTAAAAAGATAGGTCAATCCACAGAGTACAGAGCACAATATACCCAGGCCGCATCTGGCCGCGATAATCTTGTAATTGCCATTAAACGCATACCAGGTGGAGAGGATGACTACCGGATTAATCACCGGGGATACCAGCATAAAGGTCACAGCAGCCGGTATGGGTACCCCCTTTTTGACCAGACCTTTGAATACAGGAATGGATGCACAGTCGCATACCGGCAAGCAAAAACCGGCCAGCACTGCAAAGAGCTGGCCAGCCAGAATTTTTCTGGGGAATCTTCTCTGAATCCAGTCTGGCTTTAAATAAACCTGAATCAGGGAGGAAAGCAGGACACCAACAGCCAAAAAGGGCGCTGCCTGCAGAAAAACCCCAAGGAATATGCTTATATACCGTTCTGGCAAAGCCCCCGCATCATTTAGCATGGAAAAAGCTGCCATATACAACATGACCGCAGTCAGAAGCATCAGGAACCAATGCCGAGGCTTCATACCGAAACGGAACAAGGCGCGTACAAAACGGTTCCAGCTGGTATAGACCTGGATATCTGGGTTGCAGCCATAAAGAACATCCATGCCATTCCGAGATTTCCGATTCCCCTTCAGTCTCACGTAAGCACAGTCGCAGCCCGCAATCTGTGAAAATGTTGCCACTCCTGCATCTGGAATCCTGGTCTTAAAGCTGGCTCCCTCCGCTGCATAAACCACCTTTTCAATACTCAGCACTGCTTTTGCAGAAAACTGGAGAAGCATTTTCTCCAGTTTATGGAAATGCTCCATCCCGTTCCATTCAATCAGAATTAAATCAGGTCTGTGTTTATCAATGTAGTGAATGATGGTATCGGCAATGCCGAATGGACTCTGTTCCAACTGGCTCTTGGAGAATGCCAGTTTCTTCACACGTTCTTGTTCTATCAGAGGTGTTTCGCCTGATTCAAACTGGATGACCAGGATATCCAGTTCATCCAGTTCCTGTTCAGCCAACTGGTTGATGAGCGTGGTCTTTCCCGAATCCAGCAGTCCAGTTATGACCCATACCGGTGTTGTCATGTTGTTTCCTCTCTGAATAATGTATGTATCTGCTGTTCATCCAGGCCGGTGCCTATGAAGCAAACCTGGTTCCCAACTATGTTTGCGGGTTCAATGCTTAAACTACCAGGCAGATAGTGGAATACCAATCCCCGGCGTCCATCTGCCACAATCCCTTTTCCTCGGAGGATTTCCCCCTCTGCATGTTTCACAACATGCAGAATCTTTTTCCCCAGCCGCTCCTCCGTAATGGGTTCTTTCCACTCAATAGTAACAGAAGAAAAGACATCCCTGGCGAAGTGACGCCTGATAAAACCGGTTCTACGGGATGGTTCCCTGCAGCTGCGAATCCGCACAGGTTTCATAGAGACCGCTGCTTCCATTTCTAGCTTAAAAATGTTGCTGTTTCGCGGGCCATACCGGAATACAGATGCAGGAATGGATTCCCAAAAATCCGCCTCGACTCTGGCTTCAGGATTCATTTCCTGAATTTTAATCTTAACCGATTGAATTTCCTGCCCCCCTTCCTCTTGGTGACTTAGCAGTATCAAATCAGCATAAGCAATCTGATCCTCAAAAAATCCCCCGTAATTTTTTCTATATTTATCAAATGACCGTATATCCACCACGGTTATTGTCCTTTTCAGATGGATAAGGCCCCTGTCCTCCTGTTTTAAACAGATTTTAATCAGATCGGATAATCTGACCACGCCGGATGGTTCCACCAATACGGCATCCGGTATGTAGTCCTTTAATATGCGTTCCATCGCTTTCTCAAAGTCTCCGGTCAGACTGCAGCAGATACACCCATCGCTTAAACTGGTAACCGCCAAGTTGCATTCCTTGAGCAGCCCGGCATCAATCCCGGCCTCCCCAAAGTCATTTTCAATCACAACCAGTTTCTTGTTCTTGAACGCGGAATGCACCATGGTTTTAATCAGTGTCGTCTTTCCCGCTCCTAAAAAGCCAGATATCACATAAACATCCGTCATATACACTCCTTTCTGCCGGCCGCTTCCAACCAACCGGTATTGCTTACTTCCATCCAACCGGTGTTGGCCTGCGCGCATCAAATACCGTATTCACATCAATTAAGTCGGACAGCCTATTTGCACCGCAGCCATAATCCATCCACAGCCGGTAGCCGTCCAGGTTCCGTCTGGCCTGCCGGAGGAACTGGCCTCCTGTTTCCACCCAATATGGTCTGGAATCCACATTACAGAAGTACCTGAAGCCCAGGCTCTGCAAGTATCGGTATTTTTCATTTTCTTCCGTATAGGGCCTCCAGTCCCCCACATCGGATCCAAAGGGATAAATCATGATGTCGCAGGGATCGGGAAGCAGAGGAGCCACATTCTTTTCCCATCGCTCAATATCTGCTTTCATATGTTCAAGGTCAATTTTCCCGTAATCCCGATGTCCCCAGGAGTGGGAAGCAAACTCATAACCATCCTCTTTCAGTGCCTGTGTTAGTTTTTTTACATAGGCCCGGTCTTCCTCGATATTGGGATTTGGTTTCATGTCTGGATCATAGTTTGGAGAAGCCGGATCGTACGTTTCATCGGTGCGGTATCCCAGGACACCGTTATATCCAGTCAGGGCCAAGATTGCCTTGGCCCCTCTGTAGCTAAAATCCGGATGTTCCTCCACGAAACGGTCGAGAATGGGAACTAAGTCATATTCCCCAATCCAGACAGTTCCATCCTGATCCATGTATTCGCAAACTGGTTTCCCACGATCATCCAAAAGTATTTTACGCGCGCAGCCAGACCCCTCCATGTATTCATAGTAATTGACATCATCCTGGCTCATAACAAATGCTTTTTTGCCCGGGGGAAGCAGGATTTTCTTCGCTCTCATCTGTTCCATCCCTGTTTCGTCCTCACTCACCTCCGCCAAATCGTGAATGCCGACCAGCACATAACCTCTCTGATACATCTGAGTCAGGATCGCTTCAAATTCCGGAACCGTGGTCATCACAGAATTGTAGCCCTTGCCCTGGGCTGTGTCTAGAAATGTCCTTCCTGGGTCTTCTACCAGAATATGAAAGAATATATGGGTAATCTGGTAAATGTCCTGTTCCACCAGAGTTTTCTTTACCGCTTCAATATCAGAAAGTTTTTCCCCAATCCTCGGATCTTCCTTATCAGCCCCGTTTCCTACAAGCAGCTCCACAGCCCTGTCATAGTCATACTGGGAAACGGCTCTATCCACCTGGGCCAGCAGTTCATCCGTCTTGTCAAATAAGGATAGTGAAGCTTTCTCACCAGGAGATGACGAAGCTTCCTTGCCAGAAGCCGAAGCTGACTCTGCGGCAGATGCCGTGGTCGATATTTCCCTATCACCCAGAAGTATTCTCATTTTAAACAACAGACCGCCTGTAGCCAGCAGGCAGACGCAAATTATAGCCAGGCAGAGGTATCGGTTCTTACCTCTTCTTAGGCCTATCCTTCTCTGTAGTCTCCCTCTAACTGTTCTTTTAATATACAAATCCCTGCCGCAATATTTCCCTACTGTTCCGTACTGCTTTTTTCTCTTTTGCAATTTCATATAATTATTTTCATCTCAGAATTCTCTTTCCTACAAACACTAGTATCAAAACCAATACTCCCACTAGCACAATCGTGCCGCCCGGCTTCAATCCCAGGTAGTACGCAGCGAACAAGCCTGTAATCATAAACAGAATATCCAGAACCACCGCCAAAATAAGCGTCTGACGGTAACTCGTTCCAAACTGCATGGCGCAGGCCACGGGAACCACCATCATGGATGAGACGATGAGAGCCCCCACCGTCCTTGCAGCGACAGAAACTGTCACCGCGATTAAAACAGTAAACAGAAAGTTCACTGTCTTTACGGGCACCCCGGCCAGCCTGGCGCTTTGTTCGTCCAGAGACACATAAAACAGTTCTTTGTACATAAGCAGAAACATAAGCAGAACCGCCATGCTGACGGCGATTACCAGATACAACTCCCCGTTACTGATTGCCACAATACTTCCAAACAGGAAGCTGTTGAAATTGGCTGCATTTTTAATAAATCCTGACAAAACGCCCGCCAGGCCAATCCCGGCAGACATAATGATAGCAATGGACATTTCCGAAAATCTGGGAATCTTCCTGCGTATCGCCTCAATCCCAATAGCGGCAACCACGCAGGCAGCCGCAGCGGTCAAGACAGGATTCAGCCCCAGGAGCAGCCCGGCCGCCACCCCAGCCAGCGAGGTATGGGACAGGGCGTCCCCAATCATGGACAGACGCTTACATACAATCACTAGCCCGATACACGGGATGATGGCCGCCAGAAGAATGCCCACAATAAAGGCCCGCTGCATGAACGCATATTCAAAGATTTCCATGCTCTCCCTCCTCTCTGCCTGGCTGGACCAATTTCATCTTCTCATCTTCTAAAAGCCAGATATCGTCTGCATAAGCCATGAGCCGTTTCCGATCATGAGTTACAATCCAGATGGTCACCCCCTGCTCCCGGTTAATCTGATACAGCAGCCGGTAAAATAAGGTAGTACTGTCTTCGTCCATACCGGAAGTGGGTTCATCCAGCAGCAAAAGCCGCGGGGCGTTTATCAGCGCCCTTGCCAGCAGGACCCTCTGTTGCTGCCCTCCGGATAGTCGGCCAATCAGCCGTTTTGCAAAATCTCCCATACCGACTTGATGCAGCACACGGCGAACCTGCTCCCTCTCCCTTTTTCCGGCAAACCGGAACTTTCCAATTTGGGTGTATAGACCTGCTTGGACAAACTCCTCTACGGAAGCGGGAAAATTCTGACAGGATGCCATACCGTTTTGGGAAACGTAGCTGATCTTCTTCCAGTCTTTAAACTGCCGAATCTCCTGCCCCAGAAGTTCAATCTTACCTGTTTGTCCACTTAGCGGAAGTTCCCCCAGCATGAGCTTTATCAGGGTGCTTTTTCCTGCCCCGTTTGGTCCCAATAGAACCGCAAATCGGCCCTCGGGAACAGTAAAATTGATATTCTTTAATATCTGGGTATTTCCATAGGAAAAATCCAGTCCTTTCACTGCAATGACATCCATCATCAGTACTCCTGTTCCTGTTTTTATTCAAGTGCAGCTTTCAGCTGCTTTAAGTTATCCTCCATCACAGAGAAATAATCTGCGCCATTTTTTAGTTCCTCATCGCTTAATCCTTCTAGTGGATTTAACACCCGGGTCTGGGCTCCTGTTTCCGCCGCAATTGTCTCGGCCACCTTCGGGCTTACCAGTTCTTCAAAGAAAATAACTTTGACGTGATTGGCCTTTACAAAGTCAATGATCTCCGCCATTCTTGCCGGGTCCGGTTCCGAATCAGGAGACAATCCCTCGATGCCCATCTGAGTCAGTCCATAGGCATCGCAGAGATAACCGAACGCTTCATGAGACACTACAATGCTCTTATTAGGCAGGGCAGACAACGTATCTTTATATTCCTGATCCAGTTTATCAAACTCGGCTGTATAGGTCTGATAATTTTTTTCATAGTAATCTTTGTTTTCCGGGTCTGCCTTAACGTAAGCATTCTTAATGTTTTCCATTTCTTTCTTTGCGTTCACAGGGCTGAGCCATACATGGGGATCAAACTGGCCGTGGTCATGGCCATGATCTTCTTCCTCTGTGTGTTCCTCCGCTCCCTTATGTTCTTCCTCATCATGAATGTGTCCTGATCTGAGTGTAACTCCGGCGGAAGCTTCCACCGATACCAACTTCTTTGTTTCCAGGCTAGCAAGCACATCCTCCACCCAATGCTCCATACCCCCGCCGCTGTAGACAAAAAGAGCCGCTTCCTCCAAATTCTTAATATCGGCTGCGGCCGGTTCCCAGTCATGGGGCTCTGTGCCGGCCGGAACCATATTGGTCACCTCCGCTTTATCACCGCCGATTTTGACAGCAAAATCATACATAGGATAAAAGCTGGCCATTACCTTCAGCTTCTGTCCGTCCGTATCCTTTGATTCAATCCCAGCATCGGTGTTCTCTGCCTCCATTGACGCCTCGCCCATACTCTTATCTCCACCTGCCACAGCGGTGGTTGAAGCCTGGTCTGTATCAGAAGCCCCTGGTGCAGCGGTGGTACCTGAGCACCCTGAAAGCATAGCAACAGAAACCATTGCTGTCACAGCCAGTGTGCAGAATGTAGAATTTAATTTTTTATTCATAATAATCATCCTCCTGAAATGTGTTTTTTTACAGTAATAGCAGGTATACAAGCACACAAAAAACAAGGCGTGTTCCCAGTCCAAACGTATCTCCGCCAAACCGTGTATCCTGATACACAGAGTACACCATCCCAGAGGATAACGGTTATATGGATAGAAAACAGCCTTGTTGAAAGAAAGTTTTAATTATCTAATCGGATTTTTAAGCTGACCAAAGAAACCGGGCACAGATAGAGTCCAGTCTGGTAAGATGATAAGAGTTTTTGAGTAATGATATATGCAAAGATGACGATGGCTCCTGTTCCTGCTGCTTCTGTTATCAAGCGGATCGTAGCAGCGCATTCCTGAAGCTCCGCGCAGACAGGACAATCCTCACCTGTACACTCATGTTCTATATGTGTGACAATAAAAAAGCCAGAGAGAAGCAGCACAGCGGTTACAAGAAACGCTGTCACGAACGCAAAGATTCTTTTATGCTCATCTAAATAGTCCACTTCATCTCCTCCTTTTTTTTTATCTTGAACGGATGTTATCTCATTCCACTATCAGTTTTTAACCTATGGACTCTCCATTGACTAAAACCAATGATCTTCCTGTTTCATAGGTCTCGCAACCTGCCATCTCCTCAGACTTCAAAACGTCAATCGTTTATTCTAAGATATAGGTCCCTCTCCATTATCATTATTCTACAATCATCCAGAATTTTTTTAGAATACAATGACACAGAATGTGTTTGCAGCCTCCTCAATAATCTCAAGTAAGAGACAACTGATAAACGGTAGCTTTACCACGCCCCCGCCCTATCTCACTATTACTAAAAGAAACTAATTTGGGTGCCTGATAGCTACCTTGCTTGTAGTATTGACAAAGTTTTATCAGTATCCCTGCAAAAATACATTGCGTAACAAAACTTTCGTACGAAAGGCCATTTTGCCATCACAGACCAATCTTCGGGACAGACCTCTTATTGTTACAGCATTCACAATAGCCATACAAGATTGTGTGTTTCTGATCCAATTCGAAGCCATGTTCCTTATAAATATGTTCCAAAAAATCTGCCATTTTAGAACATTCAAGTGGAATAAGACGACCGCATCCCATACATACCAATTTCCCCAGCTTGTCCCAATCTTCTTCACCCGCAAAACAATAACGTACTTTGGTACCATCCTCCATCGGAAGCTTCATCATCTTTCCATCATCGACCATGCGTTCCAATACCCGGTATACAGTTGTCTGCCCAACGACCACTCCCTTCTCCCTAAGACAGTCCATGAATTGGCTCACTGTGAGAAAACGCCACTTTTGTTTTTTCAGACACTCTAATATGAGATCTTGTTGCTTCGTCTTGTATCTGCCTCGTTCAGACATATAAGTGCTCCCCAATTTGAAATTAATTTTTATTTTTATATTATAGACGTTTTCAGAATAATGTCAAGATGTCAATTTAATTTATAGATACCCAGCATCCTCTTAAAAAATCACACAGCATTGTGACTATGCTAATTCCAGACAACGCATCGTCCCCCAGCTCCCCTTCCCTCAGGTAAAAGATTGTGTTCACTAGTTCTTCCGGCTCCAGCACTATTCCCATCACGTCAAGGACCGCTTACCTACCTTTTTTCGTCATCAGCCAGTCCTCTGCCCTTGCCATCCCGGTCTTTCCATAGGTGGCAGACAACTCTTTCAGGTATATGCTGTTCTCATAGCTTTCACAATTTGTGTTCAGGGACTCATCCTCATAGCATGGTGGCAGTATTTCTCTGTCCAAATAGCGGATATGCTTACCTGTATTACTCATCTCCTGTACGGAATCCATCAGAGTGGATTTCACAAATTCACTATATGTCTTGTAATCTTATTTTCCAACAACCGCCCTGAAATTACGATTATACACTGGCTGATCATATGAAAACCATAATGTTGCACGATTAATGTCATAATTTATTATTTCTCTATTCAAAATTCACGATTATATTAAACTCTACCCTATTGCGCAATAGCTATTCATCCCCGGATTCATAGCATAACTCTGGCTACAAGTTTCGTTTGAAATCTTCTCCTTTTTTCTTAGAACAGACATCCGGTCTCCCCATTGCCTTTCAGTATGCCCTTCTATTGTTAATACTAAACTTTGCGGGCTGTCATGAAGCAGCATAGACCGAGTATTATTTTTATTTGACATCATATCACATCCTTTTCTTTTAACTGCCAGCCTTTTAAGTTACCAAAAATGTTTCATTTTGTAGAAGCAGTAATCTCGATGTACAATGTCCATCATTCTTTTAAGTCACATAATGAGCCTGCCAAATATTCTGCATTCTCTTTCTGTTCCACACAAGTATAATGGTTTCCAGGGGTTTCGATAACGTTAAAAGCTCCTAATGCCAATCCCTCCCATGTCTCCAACACCATTTTCTTAAATCCCACTTCGCCCTCCGGGGCAAAGAAATAATTTATTGTACCTAAATACGGGCATATTTCATAATGCATGGCTTCAAATGTCGCAACGCAAACCTGATATAAACTCTTAATAAGCTCCATCGGCATCTCTACATTCGTATTCTTTTTACACTGTACTGCGTATAATCCGAACCGTTCTTCTTTCTGCATCGTTGCCAATTCTCTGAAAAAGTTACCTAACTGCTCCCGTTCGGTTGTTCCAGATATACTTGTCAGAAAGCCCTTATTAATTACTCCTTTTTTCATTGATTCCTGGACTATAATCTGCTCGTACAGCGCAGGATTCGGCATCTCAATATCTGCGTAAGAAACTGGGATATTGTCCAAAAACATCATTTCCATTAGCAGTTCATCTTCTACCTTAAATGAAGGAGGCAATAAAAGGCTGTCTAATATTGAGAGTGACTTCACGGTTATCGAATTTTCATTAAGGCGGTTTGCCGTCTCTAATGCTATAACACCACCGAAACAATACCCTATCAAACTTACGGCCTTTACCTGATAACTACAGATTATTTGGGAATATATATCTGATAACATCCAAATCAAATTAGTTGACGGTATTGAACAATACTTATTCGTATCTTTAATACCTATCCCAATCACTTTTTCTCCCTTACTTGCAATTAAAGAATCTGCAAGATAGTCGAAACGATTAAATGAACCTAAAGCACCATGGAATATTATACTAAGTCCTTTCTCCAGATCTCCGCCATATTCCCTCACAAATACAAGTTCAGAGTTTGTGTCCTCCATTTTCTTCTCTTCGACTTCCGTTTCTGTATTATTCCTAATGAACTCCGACAGTTTTTGAATGGTCGGATTATAAATCAGTTCTCTCAGTAAAGCGTCAAAGGCAATATCCTTAGAAATTTGTTCTCTAACTTTTGTAGCCATCTGGGCGAGTATTAGTGAATCCGCTCCCAAGTCATAGAAATTGTCAAATACCCCAACTGCGCTTTGGGGAACAACGCTGTTCCAAAGCTCTATCAGTTTATTCTGTAGTTCATCAGGATTTTCTTCCCGCAGTTCTTTTCCTTCTGCGTTTTCCTGTTTAATGATTAACTTTTTAATTTTATCCCGGTCTATTTTCCCATTGGCAGTCAGCGGAAACTCTTCTACCGAAATAATATCCGCAGGAATCATATACTTTGGTAAATACGCTTCTAAATATTGTTTTAAATCAGAATTCTTCACATTCCCTTGAACAGTCTTTACAAAAGCATAAATATCCGTTTTTACCTCATTCAGCACCACCATAGCCTGTGAAACAGATTTATGCTGTTCCAGAGTAGACTGGATCTCTCCTAATTCAATACGGTGTCCTCTCAGCTTTATCTGATTATCATTTCGCCCCTTAAACTCAATCTCACCATTAGGCAGATAACAGCCATTATCCCCTGTTTTATACATTCTGCCATTTTCTCTGCCCGTAACAAACTTTGCCTCTGTCAGCTTATGGTCATTATAATACCCTTCGGCAAGACCTGTTCCCCAAATACAAAGTTCTCCTGTCACGTATACCGGGCATGGGCGTCCTTTTGCATCATAAATAGAGAATCCCTGATTCGATAGAGGTTTGCCATAAGGTATACTCACCTCACGTATCTCATTATCAACACATTCATGATATATGGACCAGATAGAGGCTTCCGTTGCACCGCCTAAGCTGATAACCATGGCATCACCAGCACATTTTTGTATATCCCCAGGCATGCCTACCGGAATCCAGTCTCCTGATAACAGCACGATGCGAAGTGGCAGCTTCTCATTCTTACCGGCAAAATAACCGGTTAAAATCTGCATAAACGCGGGTACGGAATTCCAGATGGTGATTTCATATTCCTGTATAAGCTCTACCCAATGAGACGGGTCCATGTATCTTGAGAGTTTTGGATAAACCAAGGTTCCTCCGCATGATAATAATCCAAAAATATCATAGACCGACAAATCAAAATTAAGTTTTGACAGCCCTAACACTGAATCCTGACTACTGACGAAAAATTTCTGGTTAATATCTTTAATTATATTCCAAGCAGCTTTATGTGTGATAGCCACACCTTTAGGAACACCAGTAGTTCCTGAAGTAAAAATAATATATGCCAAATCATCGGGGGTTCCTCGCAATATCATACTGTCATTACTTATTGCCTCGATCTGGTCAACCGGTAACACCGGCACATGTTCAAAAACTGCACTATGACCCGAATGAATAAGAACTGCTTTTATATCAGCATTGGCTACGATTGTGTTCCAACGCTGTTCCGGCTGCTCTATGTCAACAGGCACATAAATGCAAGAAGTATATAAAATACCTAATACCGCAGCTACCTGAAATCGACTTTTGGGGAGCAAAACTGCAATATTGCTGCCTGGTTTAATCCCCATTTCACTCAGGCGGTCCGCAATCCCTAACGCCATATGATGAAGTTCCAAATATGTAAATTTATCTGCAGAATCAATCACTGCTGTTTTTGCAGGTTGCTTCTTAACCTGTTCCAGGAACTCGTCATACAGCATTTGAGGAGATATCTCTTTTTCAGTACTGTTTATGCCGGCTATCCGCTCCAGCTGCCATGAAGGCAGTTCCAGTTCAGAAACCTTTGTCCAGTTCACATCAGTTTCTGCCAACTCCAAAAGCCTGCTACGGAAGGTTTCAAACATATCCTTAATCAACCCATCAGGAAATACACCGTTTCTAACATCCCAATCCGCCTGTAATCCATATTCTCCGTCCATGACCTGGCAGTCTATGAATACTTGTGGTGTCTGGCTAATTCCATTTCCGTGAAACTCACCTTGCAGCTTCTTATCAGAAAGGCCAATAGCGCTGGTAAAAACAATTGGCATTAAGGCATGTTCCCTTCCTTTTTTCCTCGATATTTCCCTGATGACCTCAACACCATTAAACAAACGATGATCCAAATCTTCAAACAATTGGCCTGATATCTCTCGGGCCTTTTCAATAAAAGGCTTCGATTTTTCCATACGTGTTTCCAAAAGGCTTACAGATGTAAAATCTCCAACAATTTCCTCTACCTTCTGGTGAATGGGCGCTCTGTTGAGAACGGTGAGATTAATACAAAATTCTGATGTCTGACTCCACCGTTCCATTACTTCTGCATAAGCTGTCAATACCACTGCCGTTGGCGTTATTCCAAAATGATTGGAGTATCTTTTTAATCTATTCCATTTTTCCTGATCAATCTCCATAAAATATCTTGAAAAATCACTCCTGTTTTTAATTGGATTTCTAAGTATCGGAAGCTCCGGAGCCTTTGGCAAACTTTCTATTCTATTTAACCAGTACTCCTTATCAACCTTATACTGTTCTGTTTCTTTCAATTTTCTCTCGGCTATCAAATAGTCCCTGAATGTCACTCCCACTTCAGGCAACAATTGTTCCGGTGTGAAATAAAGTGTTTCAAACTCGTATAATAGCATCCAAATACTTTTCCAATCTGCAATTAAAAATTCCATTGAAAAGTGAAGAATGGATTCCTTATCTGTATGGCTCACTGCAATTTCAAACATGGGCCAGCTTCCAAGTTCATATATAGCATTTCCCATACGATTTCTAATTTTTTCGAGAGCCTTACCAGCCTCAGAAATATGTAAAAGATCATACTCCTGTATTTTAAATTCATTTACTTCCGGTAATACCTGCTGTGTTCCATTTTCATTAACAATGGCTCTCAGCATCTCATGTCTGGCAATCAAACGCTGCCATGCTGCCTGTACCTTATCCACATGTAACTCACTATATGTTAATTCCATATAAACATGGCATGCTACCCCACCATATTCAAAAGTATCTTTTCTTCCCAATGCATAGGCAGCCTGTACATCTGTAAGCGCAAATGGTTTGTACATATCCTCTGGGGCAGATATGATTCTTATATCCTCAGCGTGCTCTTTGAAATACTGAATCAAAGCTTCTTTATTCTCTTTCAGCAACAAAATATCATCATGATTTATTCCATGAGAGGCTCTGTACTTTAATTTTTCTCCATCCATAAATAGGGTGATTCCCTTATTTTTAAATAACTCTAAAATTATTTTCATGTTCTCAACATGATTCATATTCATGCCTCCTCTGTTCTTGAACACTCTTTTCCAATATATCGGTAAGGGTGGCCTTACTCAATTTCTTGTCCATTATATCCGCATATCCCAGATATTTTGTCATCTCATTCCACTGCCTTGAGCAAATCATCTCTTTCTGTCCTTTGGCGTTGAGCAGCCGTTTATCGCTAATTCCCTTTAAAACCAGCAGGAGATCCTTCTTTACAGCCTCCGGCCATATATCTGTGATAATCTGTTTAAAATTCCGGCTGTGATATCCGCCTAAAATATGTCCCGTTTTTTCATACATGTATTCAGGAACTTCACTTTTCACATCGCCATAATTGTATAACTCCACAGGAATGTCAAGCCGCGGATTCCAAATTGCCGGCCCAAATGTGTCCTGCAGTGACAAATGTCCGCTCTCATACATATACGTTATACTATGAAGCAAATGCATGTTGTTATCCGGGTCCTTCGGGAATACCTCATTATGAATTTCCATGCATACCGGTATCTTATTTAAAGTACCTGTTATAACCCTAAATGGTCCAGCCTTAACATTACCGCTGAATTCCCATGAGCGGATATCTGGTAAGGAATTCATCAAAATATCCATTAACGGATAAGATACCTGCGGTGCAAAAGATAAGTTCATATATAGCGGACGGTCATGAATTTCATTTAATTTATGTGCACTTCGTATAAACGTTTCAACACCGTCAAGGTGGGGGTAAACATCTCCGGTTTGAAAATATACCCCATTCTTTAACGCAATACGATAGCACTCTTCCAAATCTTTAGGATGGATTGGCTGCTCCTGAATGACATTTATTCCATTTTCCAGGAAATGTGCCGCTATCTCAGTCCCTTTTCCGCCCAACGCCCTGGTTCTTATAACTACGCAGGCTAAGTCAATATCCTTTGGAACCTGCCGTATATCAGTATATAAAGTGGTATTGAAATTTGCCGCGCATCTTTTGGAACGTTCGCTCCCATTTGCTAAAATACCGACAATCTCAAATTTATCATTCAATCGTCTCAGAGCCTCAAGATAAAAGAGCCCAAATGTAGTGCCGCATACCACAGTTCGTATTTTCTGCATATTTATATTTCTCCTTCCTCAACAGCTGTTAAATCCTCTATTGATTTATCTACAATGCTTATCAGCAACCTTTGTCCAATCCTATCCAATATAGAAAAGAATTCATTCACTTCTTTTATCTTTCCTAATTCCCCTCCGATTTCCAACTCCTTTGTATTATCCAGCAAAAGGGCAGATGCCGCTGCTACTGTACCTGTCATATACTCTGCTGTTGGTGCTTTTACCTGCATGGTGCGAATCATATGTTTACCCGCTGTCTCTCCGGATATCTGAATTACAAAACCTGCATATTCCGTTCTTCCTAATGTATCGACATAAGTAGCCAAGCACAAATCTTCAACTGCTTTATCAGAATCCATTTTATAACTGTCAGCCGCCGTGTTCATAAAATTGTGCGTGCACTCCCCCTCCAATGCCATGAACCATTTTGAAACATTACACTTTGTAATCCGTTCTACATGCTCACATTCCTCATCATAATATGGGTATAAATAAGCTTCGTTTATGGAAAGAGGAAGAAGTTTCCTTCTTGCCTCTCTCCTCTTTGATGGTAATTCCATTCTGTTGTCAAATACCCCATCTAAATAGTCTGCCGCAGCTGTCTTAGTGAACTTTCCCAAAGCGCAATAATATACTTCTATCTGGTGTATCTCTTCAACTTGCTGGGCCAGATATTTTGGCAACACGCCTGATAATCCAGGGATTGCACCGGCTTTACAAAGAATCCTTTTATCGCCATATCTTTTAAATATTTGGTCCATCGCTTTACCATATCCAACGTCCACATACCCAATTCCCATATTCAATACCGCTTCCGCCAGTTCGGATGCATGATTATAGGTAGGGCCGGCGCAATTTAAAATAATTGTGCAATCCTCAGCAAATTGCTTTACACTATGAATGTTTTTGAAATCCACCTGCCTGAATTCCACTGCGGCGTTATCAGGCAATGACCTTGCCAATTTTTCAAATTGTTCCTTGTTCCTTCCCCCCACTTTGATGTATGCACTGGAAAAACGCGTTAAAGCCTGGGTCGCCCATTGGCCAACATTACCACTGCCTCCAATAATTCCTATCATGTAATAACTCCTCTTATTTGTTTTCTTCCATATAAGCTGATAACGCCTCTATTGTCTCATATTCCAAAATATCTTCTATGCTAATGTTTTCCAGACCTGCCAAAGCAATTTCGTCCAATAGCTTCATCAGAACAATAGAATCTCCACCCAGGCCATAAAAATCATCGGTAATAGTAATTTCAGTATTTTCAAATACCTTTTGCCAAATTCCCAGCAGTGTTTTCTGCAACGGACTGATTACATCTTTTGATAATGCCCGCTCCTTCTTATCTAAATTCAGCTCAGGAAGCTTACTTCTGTCAATTTTCCCATTGGCAGACAGCGGTAATTCTTTTATGGAAATATAATGCTGCGGTACCATGTATTCAGGCAGAAAAGCACCTATACTTTCCTTGATAGTCTCTGAAGCAAGGTCGTTCGATGTTGGAATATAGTATGCTATCAGCTGTTTATTTCCCGTTCTATTTACCACATATGAAATTACACTTTTTTCAATTCCTGGTACATTATTAATGGCAGATTCAATTTCTCCTAATTCGATTCTATAGCCACGAATTTTAACCTGATTATCTATTCTGCCTAAAAATTCAATATATCCCTCTTTCCGCAGCACTCCCATATCACCAGTCTTATAAATCCTGCCCAGATGGTCATGTTGAATAAATGCAGCTTCCGTTTTCTCTGTATCTCCACAATATCCCTGTGCGACCCCAACTCCTCCAATATATATTTCACCCACTACGTCCATAGGGCATAACTCGCCGGCGAAGTTCAAAACATACATTGTCTGATTTTTTAAAGGCATGCCATAAGGTATACTCTTCCATGCTGGTTTTACTTCTCCTATTTCATAATAGATTGACCAAATAGAAGCTTCTGTTGCTCCGCCTAAACTCATTATCTTAGTTTTGTTAAAGATGCTTTTCGCCTTATCTGGCAAATCAAGTGGAATCCAATCTCCACTCAGCATAATCTGCCGTAATGAAAGGCTATCTTTCATCCCTCTTTCCAACATATGTTGAACAACAATTGAGCAGATAACCGGTACCGAGTTCCATACCGTAATCTTTCTTTCCGCAAGAAGGGAAACAATCTCGCTGCAATCTCTCGCATCACGGACCATTACCAGTGCAGCTCCTGTACTAAATGCTCCAAAAATATCATATACGGATAAATCAAAGCAAACTGATGATATCCCAATCAATCTGTCCGTCTTATTTAATTTTATCTTGTTGTTCAGATCGCTGATTGTATTGCAGGCTGCCATATGATTTATCATAACGCCCTTTGGTTTTCCTGTACTGCCTGACGTATAAATGATATATGCCAAAGAATCAGGCAGCGATTGTATTCCTATGGGGCTTTCATCATATTGCTCTAATTCCCCCGAACGATACAGTTCCTCACTCAGCAATAGCCTTGAACCACTATTCTCCAGTATGAAATCCCGTCTTTCCTTCGGGAACTTTGCATCCACAGGAACATAGGCAGCACCCGTTTTTAATACTCCTATAATAGAAATAATGGTTTCCGGTTTTCTTTCTCCCAGCACGCCGACCCGGTTATTGGCGCCGCAGATTCCATGGCTGCATAAATAACGTGCAACCTGATTCGCTTTGGCCTCAATCGCAGCATAGGTGTATTGTTTGTCTCCGTAATATAAGGCTGTTCCGTCCGGTGTTTCCCGGACCTGCTTTTCAAAAAATGCCTGCAATGTATTGGGGGCAACACGTTCCACCGGCATGTTATATCCATCCCAAACTTTATCCGTTTCTATTTGAGACCGTGTTTCAAATACCCCATTTACTGCTATATTTTTAATTCCACTTATAAAATCCTCAAATACTGCAGCTATTATCGCAGGATTGAATAAATCCTCCACATAATCCCACGATATATAAAGCTCATGCTTCATTTCAAGAATTTGGTTATCCAAAAATACCTGAGGTGTCTGCGTAACGGCGTATCTCAGTTTTCCAATCTGTTCAAACCAGTTCTCATCAGAATCAAATAACACACAGGTAAATACCACCGGCATCAGGGCCTTACCTATTCCATTACTCAGCCTTGACAATTCTCTTATAATCTCTGTACCATCAAATGCTTTGTGATCCAGATTATTCAAAATCCTCGTCTGAATCTGCATCGCATTATCCCAAAAATCCGCCCCATCAATATGTACTTCCAATGGAAGAATTTTTGTAAAGTCCCCTAAAATCCCACTGACATTCTGATCAAACTCTTTTCTTTCAAATGCAGTCATATTAAGCAGCAAATCCTTCTGATTACTCCATTTCGCAAGCACCCTGGCATAAATTGTGCAAAGTACTGTAGATGGAGAAACAGCATGTTTTCTTACAGTGTTTTTAAATGTCCCCCAGGTTTCAGCATCAATCGTTTCGGAGACTCTGCTGATTCTATAATTTTTACATTGTGTCAGGTTTTTCAGCATAGGTAAGTGAGGGAATTCCGGAAAACAAGGAATTTTATTTAACCAGTAAGCTTTCGCCTCCTGATACTCCCTTTCATTCGTACAATCATTTAATGAATTTACATATTCGTGATATGAATAATGAATCGGCGGCAGTTTTTTATTATTTAAACCTTCTGTAAATTCCTTTAGAAAGATTCTTAAGCTGTCACCATCACAAACCATGAGGTTGATACTTGCACACAAAATCTTAAAATCGTCACATCCCCGTTTTAAAACTTCAAACGTAAATAACGGCCACTTTGAAAAATCATAATTTTTGTGAGACAATTCGCGGCGCATCTGTTCATTCTTTTCCGCAAACTCCTGTTCCGTCTCGGCTATCGTAATATCAACCTTATACTCCGGCACGTCTGCCAGAATCTTCTGTGTTCCATTTTTTAAAAATATACTGCGTAAAACCTCATGACGCTCCAGCATCTGTGCAATGCTTCTTTCAATATCACTGATTTCATATGGGAACTCCACCTCAAAATAGTAATGGGCATTATAGTGCGCCAATTCAAACGAATCATTTCTTCCATTAAAATATGCTTTTTGAATATTCGTCATTGGAAGTTCCGTTTGAGATGCTTCCACTGTTTTCTCCCCCTGGTTTTCCGATAATAAAGTGGCCTTCGGCTCCTCCTTTGATTCCGTTTCAGTTTGTATAAACCGGGCCAATTCTTTTACAGTGCCGGTTTCCACAATTTTTACAAAGGGAATTTTCACTGCAAATTGCTTTGTTAATTCCTGTGCTATCCTTTGTGCAATGATAGAATCCCCGCCCAAGGCAAAGAAGTTTTCATCAACCGATACTTGATCGCTCTCTAAATACTTCCCCCATATTACAGATATTTTCATTTCTATCTCATTAGCCGGAGCTGATATCTCGGATTCCTCTTTTAATTCCCGTATCTGCAATAACGCAGCCCTGTCTATTTTTCCATTTTTACTTAACGGGAACTGTTCCATATAAACAAAGCGGTATGGGATCATGTAGGCAGGCAGATATTTTTCAAAGTGAACCTGCAATTCCCTATCTTCTATTTCCTTCCCAGTATAAAACAGAGCCAATTTCTTCTTAGAATCCATAATTGCAATTGCATTATCTACTGTATAGAATTTACGGGCAACAGCCTCAATCTCACCTAATTCAATACGAAAACCGTTTATTTTAACCTGACCATCTTTTCGCCCCAATATTATTACATATCCTTCTTCAGAAAATTTACCATAGTCCCCTGTTTTATACACTCTCCCAATTGAAGGTATATCTACAAATGACCGATTTGTTTTTTCCTCGTCTCCAACATATCCTAAAGCTACTCCCCTTCCGCCAATACAGATTTCACCCACAACATTTGTTGGGCATGCATCGCCTTCTTTATTCAATATATAAATCTTTTGATTTCCTAATGGATAGCCATAAGGTATACTGCTCCATTCTTTCCGAACCTCACGGATCGGAAAATAGATTGACCAGATTGAAGCCTCTGTAGCACCTCCCAAACTTATAATTTCTGCATTCGTAAACACCTTTTTTATTTTTTCAGGCAGCTCCGTACCAATCCAGTCCCCGCTTAAGAAAATATGATTTATTTCTGTATTTCTATAATCCACTGGAAGACTTTCCAAAAACAGTTTCATGATTGCTGGAACCGAATTCCATATCGTTATAGGGAATTGCTCCAGCATATGGTTTATCTCTTCTGCATTCCTCGGGTCCTTTACCAAAGATAAAAATCCGCCCATATAGATACTGCCGAAAATATCAAAAATGGATAAATCAAAATTCAGCGCAGACAATCCCAATACCCCTTCATTTTCGTCCAAGGCAAATCTTTTTTTCATATCAACCAGCGTATTCATAACACCTTCGTGAGAAATGGCCACCCCTTTGGGATTGCCTGTGCTACCCGATGTGAAAATTATATAGGCTGTGTCCTCCAACTTAGAAGTTGTGTGATTCCTCTGTCTCTTAGCAGAAACACATCTTTCAATCTTATTATTCTGCACATGCACAATCCACTCTGCACTGGAATACTCTCTTATAGTTTCAATACGTTCCTTCGGATAATCTTCCGGAACGGGTATAAAGGTGGCTCCTATTTTAGCAACAGCTAATATCGCTACTACGGAATCAATATCCTTTCCCGCCAGTACCATGACCGTATCTCCACATTTCATCCCCTGTTTTATATAATCCTCAATCATATCTTCCATACGTCTCTTTAACTGTTCATATGTTAATACAGTTTCACCATCCGTTATGGCTGTTTTGGGACCAAAGAAATCGAGTGACCGTTTTAACATTTCCGGAATAGTCATTAGTTCTTCCGAATAATCAGTTTCATTGTACCGAGTAACTGCTCTCTCATTTCCTACGGGGATTTCATTGATTTCACGGCCGCAGATTATTCCTTCAACAAGATTCATGTAGTAATCAAACATATTGTGAATCATATTGTCCGGAAAAACCTTCTCCAGATAATCCCAAGCGATTACGTAAGTTGTATCATAATGATATATCTGGCAGTCCAGATATACCTGTGATGTTTGAGTAACAAAGTAGTTGATGTCCTCATATGTAAGCGCATTGTCTTCCTTAAACAACATACTGGTGAAAACCACCGGCATTAAAGCCATCTCGCCCTGATGAACTTTAGCATACTCCCTTATTACTTCTACACCATCGAAATTGTTATGATCCAAATACTCATATAACCTACCCTTTACATGAGATAAATCCTGGTACAGATTCCGGGGACTGCCTGATTCATTTTCGTAATTGAAAAGTGTATTGGTCGTAAAGTCTCCAACAAAACGCTCTGTGTCTTTCATCTGTGTCGGACGATCCATCACTGTTACATTGAGTGTAAATTCCGGTTCCTCGCTCCATCTCTTAAGCGTATGTATATAAAGAGTCAACAGCAATACGCTTATCGTCACACCATTTCTTTCTGCAACATTTTCTAACTCTTCCCAGGCTTGCTCTGTAAATGCCTTCTCCTTGCGTAAAAATACATTAGGGCCACGATTGACAGCTGCAAGAATCGGTATTTGTGGGGAGCCCGGAAGCGTCTTCACTCTTTCCAGCCAATATTGTTTATCCTGTAAGTATCTGTTTCCGGATTTTCTGATGGAATATGCTTCCAGATACTTGCCAAATCCATCCGATATGGGTTCTAATTCCAGCCTCCTGCATAAACTCTTAAAGTCTCTGACCAACACGCTTAAACTAAATCCGTCCACAATAAGCATATCTATATCAATGGCCGCAATATAAGAATCCCCCTCCTTGATATTACAGATTTCAAACAGTGGCCATTTGTCTGGTTCATTTACTTTCTGATTGGCAGCTTTTCTATGGCTTTCAAGTGACTTTTCTTCTAAAGTCTTTAAGAAAAACGTATCGGCAATGTCTTCACCCAATACCACCCGTCTGCTATTTTCAAAAATACTGCGCAGCATAGAATGGCGTCTGATTAGTTTACGTATTGCCTCTTCTATTTTTTGTGAAGAAAGATTATGCCTCACTTCCAAATAAAAGTGGGACATGTTGGTATTTCCATAGAACTCCTGCTGGCGTCCCAGTATGTATGCCTCCTGTATAGAGGTGCAAAACATCTGGTTTTCACATGTTATCTTTTCTACCGGTATTTCTCTTCCGGAAAGCTTATTGATGTAATCACATAAATCATGAATGGTTTCACACCTCGTTAAATCAAGAATCCCCATTTTAATTCCAAATTGCTTATGGATTGCACCAATCAACCGAAACATACTCAGGGAGTCTTCTGCAACGTCCAGAATACTGGTGTCTTCCGTAACTTCTCCCGCAAAGTAACCCTTTATAAAACCTTCTATATTATCTCTTCTCTCTGAATCTCTACTCATTGTATATTTCCTCATGATTTCTGCTTTACTGATTTTTCCTGCTTTTGTATTACTAAGTTTGTCCATAAAGATAATATCATCTAGCTTTATACCCAGCTCTCTTAAAATAGTATGCCTGATTTTACTTTTCATTTGCTGACCTTCAGCCTCATTTATTTCAACAAATAAATAGATATAAAATTCACCCTCGCTGGACACATTATCACCGCAGGCCACGCTTCTAAGCTGAAAATATTTAGCAACCGCATATTCAAGATCACTCAGGTATATATTTTTTCCGTAGGAAAAAATCACGTCCTTTCTTCTCCCTATAACATATAATGCCCCACCAGAGTAAAATCCTATATCGCCTGTACTTAACCACCCATCTTCTACAGGCTGACGGCCATCATACTCAAAATATCCCTTACAAACAGCACTTCCCTTTATCTCTATATTTCCGATACAATTTTCTTTTAGTTCCTCACGATGGTCGTCCATGATTCTCACTTTTGTATCTGCAATAGGTTCTCCCTGACAAATTAAATCAGCTTTTTTATAATCAAAATGGCTGCTGTCAAAATCAATTCCTGATGTTATATTCACTTCTGGTGCCACTTTAGCTTTTAACACATTTCCTTTATTTACAACCACACCGGAACAAGTCTCACTCAACCCATACGCAGCAACAAACTTTTCCTCATCAATATGAAACCTGTTTACCTTAGAAAAAAATCTCTGAATCACCTGCCGTGAAATCGGTTCTCCAATACTCATTAAAATGCGAAGGGATGATAGATCCCAATTATCTGAATCAGTTATACAATCGGACATATACTTATATGCAAAATTAGGTGCTACAGAAACCGTCACATTGTATTTTTCCATCAAATCGAACCATTCCCTGGGATTAGATAAAAATGAGCTGATTTCCGAGTAAACGCATGTACAGCCTGTAAAAAATGGTAAGAACATAAAGTCCACCATCCCCACTATATGCTCTAAGGACATCCATGTCATAAACACATCATTTTGTGCTACGCTATACTCTATGCTTTTCTCTTTTACCGACTCTATAATATTTTCGACAGTCAATATTGTTCCCTTTGGTTCCGAGGTACTGCCGGAGGAATACATGATAATTGCCTCGTCCTGCTCCCCATATGCTCTGCCCCTGCGGCAAAGGCTCATTGCGTCCGCTTCAATATTTTGTATATTAATACTTCCATCTGTAAAATGAGCCAAATTCTGGCTGCCCTGATTATCAGCAATCACCAATGTCCCTGGATGCGCCTTCAAAATCTTCTTTAACTGCTCATAACCACTTTGGCTGGTACACATTGGCAATATAACCGGAATGGCATCTAAACAGAATAAGGAAATCAGGGAAATTAGAAACTCCTTTTTATCACCAATCTGTAAAATAACATACTCTCGCCTTTCAACAGAGCTCAGCTTCGCCATGGTTTTTTCAACCATATTCCGTAAATTATCCGCACTGAAACGTTCCTCACTCAAATCATAAAATATAATTTCATTTTCGCTATTATTAAAAAAATTATAAAAGATTTCCATAATACTTCCATTTTGTCTCATATATTGAGTAACTCCTTTCGTGTAACCATTTGATATCGGACCGGGTATTTGCTACATACCGCTAAATACATACTTCCTATCTTTTTCAGATGATACACAAATTCATCTTTGCAGAAAGTCCCGTCTTTCGGAGTTAAAAACTCAATATAATTGCTCCCGTAGACCAAACCTATGCCTGTACATTTTACAGTAGCTTCCTTTAAAACCCATAAGCGGAAGAAATCTTCTTTCTGCGAATTTACAATGAATTCCAGTTCTTTTGGTGAAAAAATATCCGATGAAAAGAACATTCTCTTTTCATCGATTGTTTCTATATCAACACCTATATCATTTATAGAAACAGCACAGACCACACCCTGGGAACAGTGGCTAAAATTAAAGTAAACGTCTTGATATTCTTTTAAATACGGTTTTCCGTGAATGCCATAGTCCATAGCAATCCTTCCCTCTATATTAAACTCCCGTTTCAGGGCAATCGTTAATAAGAGATAAGCGATGACGCAATTCTTACGATCAAGATCCCGTTTATATTTTTTAACCTTTTCCAACCGATATTCCGGCAAAATCATAGATACCCGTTCTAAATCTGATTCACTGATACGGTCTAACTCCTTAAATATATAAACACCATCATTCCACATGGGATTCTTCCTATATTTCAATTTCCTGTTCCCAATCCAATTGAATGATTTTCCTCAGCAGAGCTATATTTTTGTCAAACATCTCCTGTATCACAAAATTCTCAAATGCCTGTACCACGTAATCCCAATTAACAGACAGATTACCTTTAAAATCCGTTGCCTGATAATCCAAAGAAACTTGAGGTGTCTGGCTGTAGGCATAAATTTCTCTTGCCCAATTGGGGAGATAGTAATCGGACTGTTTAAGTCCCTGAAGGATTCCCGTAAAAACTACCGGCAAAGACGCCTGAACTGGATTATTCTTTGGCATTTTTCTGATTATCTTTACGCCCTCATACCCTCTATATTTAACCAAATTCCAAAATTCTTTCTGTGTTTCCAGAACCTCCTCCTTAAATGACCGTCCTTTCTTCGCTTCATATACCGCGATACTGATATTCGTAAAGTCTCCAAGGACTTCCTGCACTTCCCTATTTGCTGATAAACGATTAAACACAGTTAGATTTATGGAAAACTCAGGAGACTCCGCATATTCTGCCAATACTTTCATATAAACAGTACACAGAACTGCTGCTGGGGTTACTTTGTATTCCTTCGCCTTCATATATATCGTTTCTGTATCGGATCTCGGCAACTCATAATTCAATCTTCTAAAATGCGGTATATTAATATCCGATAGTTTTTTTGCATATGGCAAGGCCGGTGCCTTCGGAAGCATTTCACACCGCTGGCTCCAATACCGCTCAGCCTGCTCCTGAATTTTTTCATTCAGAAGCTTCCCATGTTCATTGCAATATTCTCTAAAGGTGTATGCAGGAACCATAATCTTATCATTTTCATAAAGTTTATATATCTGCTTCAGCATAAGTGTGACACTCCAGGCATCCAGCAAAATACAGTCAAACCCCACATGCAGCCTGTAACAGCAATTATCCTTTGTTGTCAGACCCACATGAAACATAGGCCAGGACTCCAACGGATATATTTTGCTTTCCCACTCTAACCGCAGCGCTTTTTGCTCTGCTTCATCATTTACTCTTTTCACTTCAATGGAGAACCACGGTACGTTACTTAAAACAGCCTGCCTCCCACACTTCAAGATAATGCCTCTCAGTGCCTCATTATCATGAATCACCTGGTTAAATATTGATTCAAATTTCTTAACATCCAGCTTATCCATATCTATTTCAAAATAGTAATTAGCACTGATACCTCCCAATTCATAGAGGTTATCCCTACCCAAGAAATACGCCTTTTGTATCGGGGTTAAATCAAATCCCTTATCCTGAACCTCCTCCTTCTCCAAGAGATAGGATATAATTGCTGTTTTATTCTGCCGCATCCATTTTAATGCCTCTTCCGTAACCTTGCCCTGTTCGCCTTTAAACTTTAGCTTTTCATCCTCTAACCATACATTGATTCCATCACTGGCTAATTTATTTAAATTTATTCTCAACTCATTATCTGCCAGCCATATGAACTCTTTTGTTTTATCCATAGAGTCAATGCTCCTTCCAGAGTTTTATATCTCGCCTTCAACCATACCTTCATTCTCCGCAAGCCTGGCCTGAAGCAGATCCGCAACAGACTTGAGAGATGGCGTGCTAAAGATATCCTTTAATGGTATATCCACAGAGTATTTCTTCTTGATTTCCGCCAGAAACCGAGTTGCTGATAGACTATCTCCGCCCGATTCAAAAAAGCTCTGGCTCCTATCAAATATTTTGCAACTCAGAATGTTTGTCCAAAGCTCTGCAATATCAGCTTCAATTCCCTGAAGTATGATACTCTCCTTTTCCGCTGTTTGCTTTACAGCCAATAACGCTAATGTCTGCTGTCTATCCACCTTTCCATTTTTGCTCAACACTACTTGCTTTACAATCATGCGTTTAGTCGGAATCATGTAGGCCGTCAGATTTTCATTCATGTATTCTAATATACGAGATCTCATTTCTATTACTTCTGGTGTTACGTTTTTAGCGTGGATTAACAGAGCTCCCAATCTTCCTCTTCTGTTTATTGCAACCTCTCCAAAAGGAGCCTGTCCATAAATATTTTTCCAATCATCCAATAATAGTAAAGGCGTATGCTCTCGTCTTCCCCGCTTTCTATTAACAAATCCATTCTCCAGCAAACCAGAAATAAGAATACCCATGGGGTCTAACTCCTCATACTCGATTGCATAAAAGTCCCCTTCCCTCTTCAGCAGAAGCGCTGCCCACTCCACTTCCTTTAAAGGTTCCTCATAGGTATGCAATAGATTTACCGCCAAAACAATATCATATTTATTCAGTTCCGATTCTTCCACACCCTCATTGTATGTACTGCAATAGCGGATATTTGCATTCATTCCTCCCAGTTTTTCCTGTGCCAACTTCAATATTCCCGCTGAAGTATCAAATAACGTTATCTCCTCTGCCTGGCAGAATCCGTCCCAGTATTGCTTTATAATTTCTCCTGTTCTTGCACCCAAAACTGCGATTTTCCTGTTACTTATATCGCCTGCCAGTATCTTGTCTAAAAAGTACTTCGTATCTTCCCCCTTTAAAGACCAGAACTCTGGTGAAACCTCCTCCCTCCGAAGCAGCTCCTCCACACGTTGCTCCCCCGTGAGTATCTCCGCAAAAAGATTCCTTGCATTCATAACCTTTTGCAATGGTTCCATTTCCTCTCTGGCGTAAAATATATCTGCTGAATATTCCATATGGCATTCAAGCCAGCCCTCCCAAAATTCTATAATCGGCCTATACTCTGCTGATACCCTTGATTGCATATGACAGAATTCAAGAATCAACTGCCTGACAACTCTTTCACGTTCCTTCATATGGAAATCCGAATATTTGTTGTTATCCTCACAACAAGTAATATGTACATTGACAGCAGCATTTATTTTCGGAACAATCACAGCTCCTAATTCCTTTTTTCCTTTCTCATCAACCACACCTACCACTACATTAGAAACGTCCGGAGAACGCTTAATAACATTTTCTACTTCTCCCAATTCGATTCGGTAGCCATTAATCTTAACCTGATTGTCGATTCTACCCAGAAATTCTACAATCCCTGCAGAATTATACCGGACCAAATCGCCGGTTTTATACCACCTTACCCCATCTATTGCAACAAACTTCGCATCTGTTAATTCAGGGTCATTTAAGTAGCCTTCTGCCACACCGTCCCCGCCAATCCACAGTTCCCCATTTACATAATCCGGACAATCATATCCATTACCATCAACAACTCTCAGATACTGATTGCTTAGTGGTTCACCATATGGTATTGACTTCCAGCTGCTGTCAATACCGTCCACAACAAAATAATTAGACCATATGGCCGCTTCCGTTGCTCCTCCCAGAGAAACAAACTTACAGCATTCACTGATTGCTTTCAGCCTGTCATATAAATCCATCTTAATCCAATCTCCGGATAATAAAACCAGTTGAAGCGGCAGCATTTGTTTATCAGTTTCACAGGTGGTTAATAACATATCAAACAGTGCCGGAACCGAGTTCCAAACATTTACGCCCGCATCAATAATTGCTTTTCTCCAAAATACAGGCTCCCTTTTTGTTTCCTCACTCAACACCACCAAGGTTCCCCCAGCTGATAACAATCCAAAAATATCATAAACAGATAAATCAAAATCCAAGTCTGAAATAGCGATCCCAGTATGATTCCTACCTATATTAAATCGTTGATTTATATCGGCTATTGTATTATGGGCCTCACTATGGGAGATAACCACACCTTTAGGTATACCAGTTGTACCCGATGTAAAAATAATATAAGCCGGTTGGTTCGTTTCGGGAAAGCCAGGTTCTTTTGCCGGTAACGCTTTCTGAAGAACCGCTTCAAGGCAGATCACAGATACTCCTAAATCTTCTTCTGACCTCATTTCATTGCTTGTTACGATATACCTTATTCTTCCAGTATCTATAATTTTCTTTTTTCTTTCTACAGGCTGGTGAACGCCAATAGGCACATATGTTGCTCCTGCCGCCAAAATACCATAAACGGCAATAACCTGATTAATGCCTTTGGGTATACTTACACCGACCAGCGTTCCGCTTTTTACATCATTTTCCTTTAAATATCCAGCTAACTTTAAAATCATATCCTGTAAGCAGGAATAACTAATTTCTTCTTTATTTCCATTCTTGTAATATATAAGTGCTGCTTTCCCAGGCGCATTTGCCGCATTTTCAAAAAATCCATGATGTAGGCATTCATCTGAAAATGTTTTTTTCGTCCTATTCCTGTTCTTCCTGACAGCCATCTGATTTCTCGGAATTTGGTGGACCATTGGAGCATTATCAGCTAAATCTGCCCACTCCAAAATAATTTCCTCAGTAAAAGCACTCAAGCCTTCCATCATATCACATTCCAACTGCTCACACTCAATGCACAGAACAGCCTTATCATTGTTGCACATTACACTGCACACGTAATCATTGATAACTATGGTATCTTTATCCTTAGACCTGTCGATTACCTCACTAATCAAATCATTCAGCGTCACATATTCTATTGCTGTTTCATTTGCAAACCAACGATAATATATTTCCACTGCGATTCCCTTTAGCAGTACATTAACCGATACCTTCCGTTCCTCTGCAATTGTTCTTAACGTGTCCATCCCTTTTATAATCGAAATGTTTTCCTTCATAGGCTTAATCCTCCCGTTTATTAATTGCTTCCTGTATCACAATATCCCTATACTTATTGCCTAAATCTGTAACAAAGAAATGGGAACCCTCGAACAAATTCAACTGAAAGATATTGGTTGTCATATGTTTCCACAAATTCATTATCTCTGCATTTGCCTCGTAATCCTGGCTTCCAGTATGCGCTACTATCGGTATATCCAACACTTCTCCATGATAAACCAGACTTTCATTTAATATATAATCCTGACGCAGACCCGGAAGAATAAAATTCAGCAGCTCTTTATTTTCTAGCACTTCCTTTGGTGTGGCATTATACCGAACTAACTCCTCAATTAAAGCATCATCATTCATATAGGTCTTAAATTCATAGGGATTTTCCTGATCCGGAGCCTGACGCCCGGCAACAATTATTTTTTCACATTTTCTGTCTAATTGATTCCACAAATAATGTGCCGTATAAAACGCCATTGCTGCCCCCATACTGTGCCCATACAGGACAATTTTTCTGCCGCAGCTAACATCAGCAATTTGCAATGACAGTTCCGGCAGAATCTCATTAAAATCAACAGCCATTCTTTCAGTCCGCCTGGTTCCCTTTCCAGGCAGCTCGACACACATAATGATCACTGAATCATTAGATTTCAAAGTCCACGGCCGATATGTTGTCGCCGTTCCTCCTGCATGATGAAAGCAAAACAAGATAGTCCCCTTATTACTGTCAGCTACATTTTCGGACACAAATGGAAAATACCGATTTTTTATGGTCATACGTTTCCTCCCAAAATAACTTTTTAACAAATTTATAAAATAATTGCCGCAGACTTTTTGATAAATCGACATTGTCATCTATTATAAAAAGTACTGCGGCCTGAATCATTATATTAACTTACAGCTTACTCTTACATTTTCTTTATCCGAAATAAGTTCTCTTTAGTCCTTATGACATATAACATTTCTCTCAGCTCACTTCAAAGTACTCATTCGTTTTTATATAGCCATTGCTGAACTACCCTTTTCGTGGGAGAAAAATTCCTGTAAAAGTCTTACAGCCTCGTTATCCATAGGCCGATGCCATAATATACGGCCATGCTCAATAAACATAAGATGTGTACAGCATTTGTATATCAGTTCAGGATCATGCGTTATCAGAAACAACGTTTTTTTCATTTCTTTTAGCTGTATTAATTTTTCTGAAACCTCAAGCATATGTCTATAATCCAACCCGCTGGTGGGTTCATCAAATATGATTATTTCTTTTCCAGATGCAACCGCACTGCCAATAGCAACTCGCTGCTTCTCTCCACCGGATAATGACATTGGGTGCAGTTTCAGTTTATCCGACAAATCAAGCCCGGCCAAAATTTCTTGTGCCCGAACCTTGTCCTCTTCCTCATTTTCTCCATCCATACTCAGCAAAAGTTCATCAAGAACATCTTCTGTAAAAAGCTGGTGATTTACATCCTGCATTACCATATAGGAAATATGCCGGCGCTTCTTCGCATTAAGGGCATTGCCATTTAATTTCAAAGTGCCCTTTGAAGATTTATCTAATCCGCATAGACATCTGGCAAAAGAGGATTTACCAGCTCCATTGTCACCAATGATTCCAATGATTTCTCCCTGCGGCAATGTTAAATCCGGTATGTTTACAATCGGATATCCCCGTTTTTCATATGAAAACCAAAAATTATCAATCTGCAGGCTTTTTTCATTTGCTTCAGGGGTTTTTTCAGGCATCAAGTCAAATGGATTTAATGCACGTAATCCCATTTTCTTTAACTCTTTTGGGTCTAGTCCCAAAAATTCCTCTCTTGTATATTCATTACATATCTCTCCGCGCTTCATATATATGATTCGGTCCGCATATGGAGCCAGGTAATAAAGGCGGTGTTCGGCAACAATTACTGTTTTATTTTCAGATTGCCATTGGCGAATTACTTCTGTTAAATCTTTTATCGAAGAAATATCCAAATTAGAGGACGGTTCATCCAAAACAAAAGTATTCGGGCAGATAGCATCTGCCGATGCACAGGCTATCTTCTGCTTTTCTCCACCAGATAAAGCAAACAGGCTCCGTCCAAGCAGATTTTCTAATTTAAGGCATTTTGTTGTATTCTCAAGCCTTGCCAGCATTTCCTGCACCGGCAACCCCATATTTTCGCATCCAAACACAATCTCGCTTGTCGTATCTACATTGTAGAACTGTGTTCTCGGGTTTTGAAATACAGAGCCAACCATGGGAGCAATCTGATATAGCTGATAATCCTTTACCTCTTTCCCATCCAAATAAATCTGTCCCGTTAACTGTCCATTATAATAATGTGGAATCAATCCGTTAATCAGGCGTGTCAAAGTTGTTTTACCGCAACCAGATTCACCACACAGTAAAACAGTCTCTCCATCTTTGATTTTCAAATTAATATTACGCAGGCTATTCTCTGATTCTCCGCTTTCATAGGTAAAGGACACATCTTTTATTTCTATCATTTCACTTCCCCTTCTACCATTTAATAATAAATAAGGTGACAAACAGCATAACGCCTGAAATTACTACCGCAATGGCATCGTAACAGGTAAATCCAACTCTCGTTATACTTGACCGATCCGCTGGATTATCCAACCCACGGGTTAATGCTGCTGCAGACAGTTCATCACCAATCTTTACAACCGAAATCATAAGCGGTATGAAACGATATTCAAGCAGTGCCATTGGATTCTGCCAAAATTTTTTCGTACCAAACTGGATTTCCCTCATTCTCATAGCGTCTTTAATAGCTGCTGACTCTTCCTGCATGGTAGGTAAAAAGCGAAATAATACAGAAAGAGGAATGGTAATATTCCTACCGATATGCATTCTGCTCAGTGATGTAATACACTCACTGGCAGTAGTAGACTTAATTATGTAATTTCCCATTGCAAAAGCAGGAAAAAGCCTTAAAACCAATCCCACCAATAAAACTACAACCATATTGACAACCATATGAAAACGAATTGAGTTTTGGATTTCCTTAACCACCAAAGCAGCTACAAACAGAACTATAAAAATGGTTGCTGCCTTATACTGCCTGTTTGTAAGTAATAGAATAAAAGGTATCAAAGCCACTGCAAGCATAAAAGCAGTATGGCCGTATAAAAACTCGGCGGTAGCTACAACGGCCATCAGCAGTAATTTTGTCCGTGGGTCTAAATGGAATCCTTTCGTCTCTGTAACAGCAAGCATGTGCATCAAACAATACCCGCCCTCTCAAAGTGCTTCTTCAGCATTTTATGACCGAGCAAAGCACCGCAAATCCCGCCGACAAACAAAATCAAAAATCCTGCATACATCATCCATGATGGCATCATAGATTGTAATGTTTCTGCGTACTGGTCCCCCATGGAGCTGTGAATATTTTCCCAGTAGGACTGACCGGCAATCCAAAGATTCGCAGGGCATCCCATCATCCCAAGACAAAAACACGCATAGCTTAGGAAGGTAACTTTAAAGCTTTTATACTGGCCGGCCTTTAACACAATATCAGCAAGAATTCCGCCCAGTGTCCACCCCACCAGCCCAATCCATGTATAGCCTATAAGAAAGAAAAACAGACCGCAGATGACACCTGTAATTGTCAGCATCCCAAATTTTTGGATTTTTGTGTAGTACAGCATCATAGGAATGCCACATACAAACGGCCAGATAAACAGGAGGAATGGATATATTACAGGCAGTGAGGTCAGTAATCCGAAAACAAAAAATATTACAAGAGTCATGGCAGTATAAATTCCTACATTGATAAGATCTTTTCCATTTAGTTTATTAGATTTTTGCATTTTAATCGTCCTTTCGTTATGACTAATTTCATGTTTTATAGTTAGATGCAGCTAACCGTCAGGGAAATTTTTTGGGGATTAAATCCCCAAAACAGTTTGCCAGCCCGAGCTGAAAAATACCGATAGCGTATGGGCATACTTCAATGCAGCTGGCTTTGGATAATTGTGCATAACAATTTCCGCAATTGAAGCATAGTAAGAATGGACCAACATATGCCACTCGTCCTCATCTAAATCATTGACAGGTACACCGCGTGCTTTTAATTCTGCAATGAGTTTTATTGTCTCCTGCACATCTGCGCGTACCAAGTCGTCTAAAAAGCCTGCATACTTTGTTCCTGACGAGTACATCAGAAGCAGCCTGAATACATCAAAATTCTCATAAATATATTCAATTATCTGGATAATCGTGCTTTCTGACAGCCTCCACAAATTCTTAAGCTCATCTGTTTTTACTAAATCAAAATGCTTATCTATTGATTCTGAATATATCTTTTGGATTGTCTGAACAACTGATTCCACTAAAGAACCAAATAAAGCTTCCTTATCAGCAAAATGATTGTAAAAGGCACCATTGGTTACATTTGCGTCTTTACAGATTTCCCTAATACTGGCTCTTTCAAAGCCAAATTCTAAGAAGTGTTTCTTTGCACAGGCCAAAAGCTTTTCATGAGTTTGCTGGAAATCCCTTGACATTTCCTCCCCTCCATTCTATACTATATTACACTGTAATATTACGCTGTAATATAGATTTTACCACCCTTTTCCTAAAAAATCAATACCCATTTACCAATTCTGATTAGCAGAAAGGAAGATGTTTATATGAAATCAAAAGAACCGGGGGCAATCCGACAGCTTTTTATGTTTGTTGGCAGTAGCAAGGGGAAAATGAAATTTTCCATTCTTATGGCCGTTTTAGGGGAACTATTTGGTATGGTTCCATTCCTTATGCTGGCTATGTTGGCAGATTCACTCTATTTCGGAACAGCTACTACTAAAGATACGGTGATATTGGCGGGAATCGCGGCACTTTGCCAGTGCATTAAGACATTCCTTATATGGAGGTCGTCCCTTCTGTCCCACCGTATTTCCTTTACTATTTTACAAAATATACGTGAAAAAATTGCCGATAAAATGGCGAAGGTTCCCATGGGCGTCATGTTGGAAACCCCTTCCGGCAGTTTTAAAAACTTAATTGTAGATAATGTAGCAAAGCTAGAGGATTCTATGGCCCATTTTATGCCTGAACTTCCGTCCCACATTACAGCACCGCTATGCAGTATTCTATTAATCTTTATTTTGGATTGGCGTATGGGGCTGGCCTCTTTAATTACTGTCCCGTTGGGAGGTTTGTTTTTCGCTGCCATGATGCGCGGATATGCCTCCCGTATGGAAAACTATATGTGTTCTGCGAATGAAATGAACAGTTCTCTTGTGGAATATGTAAATGGTATTCAGGTCATTAAAGCTTTTAACCGGTCCAGCTCGTCCTATGGTCAATACTCAAAAGCTGTCAATTACTTCCACGACTGCACCATGGAATGGTGGAGCGAGTGCTGGCTATGGAATGCGGCCGCTCGCGCAGTCCTTCCCTCCACCTTACTTGGCACGCTTCCTATCGGTGCTTTGCTTTTTATGAATGGTTCGATTACTTTACCGGTTCTGATGATATGTCTTATTGTCCCCCTTGGCTTTACAGGGCCGCTGATGAAAGTATCGGAAGCCATGGAGCAGGTGAGTATGATCAAAGGAAACCTTGAACAAGTTACTGCCTTCTTAAAAACTCCTGAACTGCAGCGGCCTGCGGACCCGGTTACTCTCACAGAACCGACATTTGAATTTAGTCACGTTTGCTTTGGTTATAACAAAAGTGAAGTGCTGCACGATATCTCATTTAAGACGTCACCGAAATCAATGACAGCGATTGTCGGCCCATCCGGATCTGGTAAATCTACCATAGCCAAATTAATGGCGGGGTTTTGGGATGCCACCTCCGGGACTGTGCTTTTTGGTTCACAGGATATTCGCAACATCCCCTTTGAGCAGCTGATGGGAGAAATCAGTTATGTTGCACAGGATAACTTTCTTTTTGATAAAACCATCCGTGATAATATCCGCATGGGAAATCCAGCCGCAACGGACGAACAAATAGAAACCGTTGCAAAAGCTGCAAACTGCCATGATTTTATCATGCAATTAGAAAAAGGCTACGACACTATGGCCGGAGATGCCGGAGACCGCCTATCTGGTGGAGAACGCCAACGTATCACCATAGCGCGTGCCATGCTAAAAAAAGCTTCCGTGGTTATTCTTGATGAAGCAACTGCCTATGCAGACCCGGAAAATGAAGCACTGATACAAGAAGCAATCAGTAAGTTAATTTCCGGGAAAACCCTAATTGTTGTTGCACATCGTCTGAATACAATCCGCAATGCCGATCAAATCCTTGTTGTAGCTGATGGGAAAATAGCCGGATGCGGAACGCAAAATGAACTGTTAGAGAACTGCCCTCTTTATAAGGAAATGTGGGAGAATTATTCAGATGCGGTAACTTCCAAAACGAAAGGAGAATCTTAGATGTTTGAAATGATTTCTCGTATTTATCAAATCGCCGGCTCCAGCAGAAAAAAAATAACAGTTGGAATACTGTGCAATATTTTAAAATCCTTTTTTCAAAGCTTTATGATGCTCAGTGTATTTTTAATCATGTTGAACCTTGATACACTGACCTCCTCAATAATTTTAAAAGCTGTAATTATCATTCTTATTAGTATTCTTGGACGTTTCTTTTTCCAATGGATGAGTGACCGTACCATGAGCGGAACCGGTTATGATATTTTCCGTGATTACCGTTTAGAAATTGGTGAGCGATTAAAACAAGCACCTATGGGTTATTTTTCAGAGCAGAACCTTGGAACCATCCAAACAATTTTAACCACTACCATAGCGGATCTGGAAGGTTACTCAATGATGGCTATCGAACAGATGACCAGTGGTGTTGCCATGGCATTCCTTATGTCTTTCATGATGTTCTTTTTTAATCCAATAATAGGGACACTAAGTATGATAGGCTTAGTAATTGGCCTGACAGTATTACGCCTGGTCAGACAGCGGGCCGCAGAACATTCGCCAATTTATCAGGCTGCCCAGGAAAATCTGGTTAATAAATGTTTAGAGTACATACGTGGGATTGCTGTTCTCCGTTCATTTTCAAACGGCAAAAGCGGCCAGCAAGAGGTACACACCGCATTTCAAAAGAAATGGGACGCTGATTATTCGCAGGAAAAGGCAACCGCAGGTGTTCTCCGGCTATATGGCCTTGTCTATAAATTGATGAGCTGCGTCTTAATCGCTATTGCTGGTATCTTATACATGGACGGAAAAATTTCCCTACCATTCTGTATGACATTTTTGTTTTGTGCATTCACCGTTTATTCTGATTTGGAAACTATGGGAAACAGTGCATTCTTGAGCAAGAAAATAAATACCGAATTAGACCGTTTGGAGGAAGTGACAAATATTCCCCAGATGGACACCACTACAGATAAACTCCATCCTTCCAATTATGAGATTTCATTAAAAGATGTATCATTTGGCTATGGTTCCCGCAGAATTATTGACCACATTTCCTTAAACATACCAGAACATACTACATGTGCGATTGTAGGTCCGTCAGGAAGCGGTAAAACGACATTATGTAACTTAATCGCTCGTTTCTGGGACGTTCAGGAAGGCTCTGTGTGTATTGGCGGCCAAAATGTGAAAGACTATACCGCTGACAGTGTGCTTGACTGTATCAGTATGGTTTTCCAAAAGGTTTATCTATTCCATGACACAATCGAAAATAATATTAAGTTTGGGAAGCCTGATGCGTCACTTGAAGAAGTAATGGAGGCAGCAAAAAGAGCCTGCTGTCATGACTTTATTATGGCTTTGCCGGATGGATATCAGACTATAATTGGCGAAAGCGGATCTACATTATCTGGCGGCGAAAAACAAAGAATCTCCATTGCACGGGCAATTTTAAAAGACGCACCCATTGTCATTTTAGATGAAGCGACCTCCAGTGTTGACCCTGAAAATGAACAGGCTCTTTTATCTGCGATTGAGGAGCTGACTAAAAATAAGACTTTAATTTCCATAGCCCACCGATTGAGTACTGTACAAAAAGCTGACCAGATTATTGTGATTGATAATGGGCAAGTCAAGCAAAAGGGCACCCATGAGCAGCTCAGTAAAAAGGACGGAATTTACCGGAATTTCCTTAAATTCTGTGTAGAAGCCACCGGATGGCAATTATAACTATTACTCTTCCAATCTCTGTATCAGTCAAGACCACCAGCTAAGCCGGTGGTCTTGACTCCCATCTAGAAATCAAAGGGGTTCTTCCTCACATAATCATCTTGTATGGCTATGTAGAATGACGCTTTTAACGAGCGTTTATGGTTGTTAATGGTATTGTAGGAATTGTGTTGTTTGGGTATATACAGTTTCAAGACTTCCACAGCCCCTAAAAAGCGTTCCCAAAACCGACACGTTTTTCATCTACTCTTATTTCTTTCATTTTTATTTGGCACAACAAAGCGTATATTATCAGCCAGCAAACCGAAAGCCAGTTCTCCAAGTTCCACCTGTCTATCCTTAAATGTCATGGATGTCATGGCAAAGTCATGAGCCTTATCATCACGCAGTTACATTTCTGTCCTTTTCCAACTGCCGACTTCATCAAGCGTCTTGTTGTATTTTAAACAAACTTCCTTGTCTTTGTCATAAAAACGGTAGAACAATCCCGACTTTCCAGCACCGATATAACCCGTCTTTGCGGTATCAAAATCATCAAACTTGCTTTCGTCAAAGTGATAGCCCTCACTGTTTGCTATAAATTCCTCTTTTTCGCATTTCTTCTTTATCTGCTCTAAGGTAAAGAATGGTTTTTCGTTCTTATCATCTATGGCAACATCAAGCCTTGTAAAATGAAAGTTATACAGCCCGTATCTTCTTTCACAGCGTCTGAACATATCTCCAAAAGTTAAATTTCTGCTGTCGAGGATTTAAAAAATATCATCACACCCTTTGTCCGTCATCACAAGATAACAGCCAAGTCCTTTTGTATTGTCCTCTATCTTTTTTGCATCGCCCGATACATAAATATCTCCAATCTCCCGGCGTGTCTGATATGTCTTGAATTTTACGGTTGCTGGATAAACATTGAAAATGTCAGGCAGTAAATCTAAAATGTGTGTGATTACATCTTCAGCGGTTGCAGTTTCAAATACAATGCTGATGTAATCAATCTTAACGGATAAATTTTCGTGTGTTACGATACTGCATTACGCCTTTCGTACTTCCTGATTTTTTACGGGGGATAAATTGCAAATTTTCCTTTATCTATCACAGTTTCTAGGTACTATAACATGTATACGCAGGGCAGTGTTACATATACGTCCTTGCCCAACGCCTACGGCGTTCCCTTTCCAAAAGGAACTGTCTGTCCGAAACACGTCTGGAGGATGTGCCCCGTCCAGCCAGCCCCTTTTGGAAACCACGATTTTCAGTCTGACAGTCCATGCTCATTTATGCTATCAAAGTGAAAATATCTTCTCTAAATGCTTACTCAGTCGTGTGATTGACCTCATTGTTTTCAATCGCTCTATCTGCTATGATAATAACGCCAATAGAATTACTTTTTAAGAACTTTTTCTTGAATTTTCAATATTAATAATCATCATAAGCTTATAAAGCAATTGAAAGGAGAAGATGTTCTATGAATGATAAGCATTTTGGACCAAATATACAGACGTTCAGGAAACTAAAAGGGATGAAGCAGCAAGAACTTGCCGATGCTATCGGTATCAACCTACAAAGTCTTTCCAAGATTGAAAGAGGTGTGTATTATCCTACCTTTGAAACACTGGAAAAGATAATGGTTGTGTTAGAAGTTGCACCGAATGAAATGCTGTCAGGTACATGGAAATTTGCTTCTCATATAGAGAAAGAAGTCTGTCAGAGGGGAAGAACGATTAAGTGCTGAATTGAAACACGGTCATTATGAAACTTCTTTGACAGCGAGGAAGAATGGCTGGAATACGAATTAGAACAGTTAAGGGAATATGTCACAGATTATATCAATGGCAAAGACATCACAGCGTCCAACCTTTACCCAATCAAAGAGTTTGTCAAGCATTTGAAATTTCAGAAGATTTTAGACCGCTATGATGAGTTTTACAGCCTTGATATGTTCGGGGAAAGCACAGAGGGACACAAGCGCATGCCCCCGTATGTTCCATTCGCCAAACGCAAGGTTATTGTAAATATGAATATTTTGATGTTCAAGATGAATATCCTTTATCCTCTCACAGAAGATACAACAAACAAAAAGTCCGATCAAGAGTGCAAGCACCACCTACGTTGGTAAGACTCTTGACAGGACTTTTTCTTTGCTGTTTTGAGATAATCAAGAGGAATAAAGGGGAATTTTATTGCCATGAGAATAATGTGAAAGTCAAAGTTGCCATGAAATTCATTGATAATCAGACAAAGACAACATAGGTATCACAGTTTGAACTTGTGCTATATAAGGATAGCAACTGGAAGATTGTAAAATAAATTCATAAGCATACAAACACATAAAATTATATGCCTTATTTTTATAGATTATCGTAATATTGGTACAATTCTTTTGCTCGTTTCGATACAAGTTTTTTTAAATGCTCTGGATAAATAGACTTAATCAATTTTCCATATGAAAGGAAATAATCAGCAATAAATCTTTCTTCCCCTACGTTGTAAAATCCTTTTATTTTATATTGTCCATCATATTTGACTAATTCCATTGAGGGATAATTTTCTTTATAAAATAAATCCACTCCTTTATCTAATATTTGAACTTCAAAATCTGTAGCATTTTCAGACTTAAATATATTTGTCGAACGATTTAGAAGTTCTTGCCTTGGCTTCGGTATATAGCACTCACTTTCTGAAATATCGATAATTTTATCACAACGGAAAACTTGAACTCTTTGCCTGTCATAATTAAAACCTGTAACATACCATTGTCCAAAAGATGAAGATATATTAAAAAACTGCACTTGTACTTCTGATACGAATTCGCCTTTTTTATAAGAGATACAGCACACCGTATCTTTTACTGCCATTTCTAAAATATCTTTTAGTAAAGGGCTACTATTATAATGCTTAGTCCCCTCAAGGCTTAATGTATGTTCCATCTTATTAATAGTTTTAATAAGTTCATCAGACAAGCAAGTTTCAAACTTTTTCTTTAACTTTTCAATACTTAAATGAAAAGGAGTCGATTCATAGGCGTTTAAAGTTAGCATAGCAAAATACAAAGCATACATTTCATCAACAGTAAAAATAATTGGTGAAAGAAGTCTATTTTTCAAAATCCCATAACGTCCATTTCTTCCAGTTTCCGAAAATATGGGCATACCGATTTCTTCTAAAGATTGTATATCTCGAATTGCTGTACTTTTAGATATTCCGTACTCTTGCATAATATCTTTCAAGTTAAAATAACTTTTATCATTTAAAAAAATCATCATGTCATTCAATCGTGTTGATTTACGCATTTGTTTAAACCTCCTTATTTCGCTAAATGATGTCATGTTCTGATACCTTTTTATATTATACTATTTACGTATCAATAATAAAAGGAGGATTTCTATGGATACACTAAAAGAATTTCAAAAAATGATGGCAGAACAGACTGACCTTGCATTGGCAACAATCGGAACAGACGGCATTCCAAATGTTAGAGTTGTCAATTATTATTTCAATCCAGAAAATAATATTGTATACTTTGCAACATTTAAAAATAACGATAAAGTAAAAGAAATGAAACAAAATCAAAATGTTGCCTTTACAACAATTCCCAAAAAAGAAAACGAGCATATAAAAGTGAGGGGAACTGCTATAAAGAGTAAAAAAAATATTTTTGATTTGGCAGATTGTTTTTGCGAGAAGATACCTGATTATCGAGAAACAATAGAATATGGTGGGAAATCACTGATAGTATTTGAAATACACTTTGAAACAGCAACCGTTACTTTAGATTTATCGAATAGTAAAACTCTCAAGTTGTAAATAATTCACAACAAATTTATTAATTATAGGATATATTTATAGCAGTAGCTCACTAAGGAGAGATACTGCTATAGTTTTAAGAAAAAGGTAGTTTTTATTATGGGAAGATATTAGTTTTAGAATTTGTCTTACTAAATACCCGCTTCATTTCGTCCACGTTCTGCTCACAGATCAGCCCATGATTGGGATAGGACACCGCTTTTACATACGCCTGAAAGGGAATGCCGTTTGCGTTTAAAGCGGCAGAGCTCAGGACATTGGTATCAATCAACCCCCTCATTCGTTCTCATCCTCATTTCTCAATTCTTTCACAAACTCCATGACATCATCATCGGAGGTTAAGCCAGCGCGTTCCGCTTCTCCGGCTATCTCCTTTTGAAGCACCTGCATAGCGTAGACAGCAGAATTAACTATGCGGACGGTGTTTCCCTCAACGATAAACGTAATGCGATCACCACTTGCCACGCCGAGTACTTCCCGAATATCTTTGGGAATTGTGACCTGCCCCTTTGCCATGACTTTTGCATTGTCTACAAACGTATTTGCTAATATGATTTTACACCACCTTTCTGAAACATGGAAAGTAGGATTTTCCCTACTCTTATTATATGCAAAAGACGCAGAAAAATCGAGGGAAAATCCTGGAAATAGCGTAGATTGAAAGGCTGCCATTTTTGAATTTTTGAAAACTTGATTAAAATGCCCTTGACAACTCATCTCCGGTGGGCTGTGCCCGATAAAGAAGTATATGACCCTTTAAGCACCGAGAAAAAATCCTCTGAAATGATAGTGGAACCCCCAGACCGGCGTAGGGAAAAAGAACACGCCCGCATTAGTAAAAAAGATTGGGATACTACCTATTATGTTGTCCGGCTGCATTTCAGTGAAACCAGAAAGGTACAACGGCAAATATTTCCCGATAATTTCCCAGCTCAAGCCTGACTCCCTTTTACCTCAATTTCATTCACATCACTTATTTTAATGAAGCAAACCTATTCTCTAAGTCTGCAATAATATCATCAATATGCTCTGTGCCGATGGACAGGCGGATTGTATTCTGCTTAATGCCCTGTTCCAACAATTCTTCCGGGAAGAGTTGGGAATGGGTGATACTGGCAGGGTGGATTACGAGGCTCTTTACATCGGCTACATTGCAAGCAGGGAGAAAATTTATAGATTGTCCATAAACCTCCAGGATTTCTCCTGGCCACCCTTAATCTAAAAGGTGAAGATACTGGCTCCTCCATTTGGGAAATACTTTGTGTACAATGCGTGATTAGGATGAGCCGGCAGGCTGAGATGATTGACTTTTTCCACCTGTGGATGATGGTCTAGATAGTCCATCATTTTCTTTGTATTTTCTGCGTGACGTTCCAGGCGTAGAGAAAGGCGGTTCCATGCCCTACAAAAACAGAAATGCGTTGAAGTGGGAAAGAGTTGCACCTTTATCGCGAAGAAGAATGGCATGGATATAGGTGACAAAGGCCGCCGGGGCTGCCGCTTCCACAAACGAGTCCCCATGATAGCTAGGAGTGTTTTTTTCGATAGGAGTTGTTTTACCACTGGCTTTCCAGCCGAAATTACCGGAATTCACAATAATACCGCCCAGGGTAATTCCATGGCCGCTGATCTTCCCAAAACTGCCCCGTAGGATGTCGTTGAATAACTTCAGATTCCACCCCTTCTTCGTGTCCACTCCAAGGTTGAATACCCGCTCGCCTCTCTGTAGAATCCAGCTATAGCGAAAAAAGTCGGCCATCACTGATAAATTTCTGTCAGGGTGGTTAGTCTTCTGAAGCAAACAGGCGATCAATCTGCTCCAGATCATACTCTAAAATCCAGCTATGAAATTGGCGGTAGAGAGGCAGCAGCAGTTCCTGTGAACTGCCCAGCACATCCAGCCCCCGGTCATCGTACAGATGGTAGAGGTAGGGACCAGGGCCTGCCAGATAAACATTAGACGTAAAGCCGGACCAACCGCCGATGTCTCCCAGGATAATTTCCCGAATAAGCTGTTCTGGACAGAACAAAACACGCCTAAGGTCCCAATAAAAGCGAATCTGCCTATGGGCATCGCCATCTTCATCCAATCCTACGGATGCTTCCTGCTCCTGGGGGACAGGAAGCCCGGACATCTTCCGAACCATAGTCAGTACAGACTCATCTGTTTCTTTTTCGGGATATCCATCGATCCGTAGGATATCTGGTGGATTCGGAAGGCTCCGGTAAATCGCAGCCGCCCGATCCAGCGCACCCTGAACATAGTCAGAATTGATTTTTCCATCTAAGTATATCGTCTCTTCCCCACCTATTCTGAACCGGATTCCCACTGGCGCATGGTAAAACAGTGGGTGTTCCAGTCGCTCCATGCCCAGTTGACACAGGACACTTTTAAACTTCTTTGCCAACATGATTTTCCTCCATTAGTCCCGAAAAGATGTCTTCTCCAAAGGTTATTCCTTCTTGCTTCCTTTTTCCAAAGCGGTATATGCATCCCTGTCGTCCAGCCTGGCCGTGATGTCCTTCCACCAACATTTTCCTTGCTTAGTTCTTATGGGGCGCGGCCCATCAAGTCATCCCTTACAACGGGGTATGCTCCTCCTGCACCAGCTCCAAATAAGAGCGGGGCGTTTCCAATCCACTCACCACCGCCTGGACTGGTAGCTCCCAGCCCAGGACGATTCCAACTGCCGGTTCCGTAGGTTCCTGCTCTTGCAGAGTTGACAGCAGCTCAACCGCCAGTTCTACCTCCAGCAGAACACAATCCAATATCTCCTCGCTCTTGGGAGCCGGGAAGCGGCCATCAATGTCCTGCCCTCTCTCGCGCTAGCCCAGCTGGTCATATATACCGCGCCATATCAGCTTCCTAATGATTAAATCAGTCACTCCTGATGTCAATCTCTCTGAGTTGTTCACAAAGATTCTGTTCTTTCCCCATATCATCTGAACATACCATAGATTCACTCTACTAACCGGTCTTGATTTAAAAGAGATCATATAAATTATTGTAGTCATAATCAAATCAATAATTCGCGCACCACACATCGGAGTTTGACCAGTCGTATAAAGTTGAAGCACACCATACATCTTTGAATTGCTTGGAAATCCAGCCCTCATTATGATACCTATATTTTTTATTAACAAATCCGCTGTACCGCTGCAGAGGCTCATCCGCTCGCATACCAAGCAGGCAGACCGTCCTGCCATACCCATGCTCCTCCTTGTAGAATCGGCCAAAATGCTTTGCAAAATCTCTCTGATGCATCCTGTAGCGATAGTAGGCAAACGGCTTCGTCAGATTAATGACATAGGAATACTTTGGTATCTGACGCACCCATATATCCTGCTTTGTATCATCCCAAGGATACCAATACATTTCGTAACTACTCAGCGCTGTCCGTGTTACCATAGGAAGTCAGACCCAGTAAAGCTCTATGCCGTATTCGTTTTCCAGGCGCTTAAAAGTGCGGGTAATATAGTCCGTAGTCACGGTATACTGCGCCTCAAAATCCTGATGGAATACGCCAATCACACGATCTGAAGCATGATTATTCCAGTAATACAGCAGCAAATTCAAAAGAACATCGCTATCCTTGCTGCCGCTGAATGAGATATAAATGCTTTTAAATTCCTGGAACAAAAACGCAAATCTCTTCCGCAATGCATCGAATAATCTCAATGTATTTTTTCATACCCCTAATAAACTCCTTATTTTTCAAGTGAAAATTTACAATCGCATCTGTTTGATAGCTGGATATCCTTCTAATTTCCCCAGATATAGCCCTCACTTGCAAATATATCAATCAACATTTCCGGGCCACCACAACAAACCGCCCATTTTCCGCGTGATAGCTACATGTCACCAAAGTCAGAAGCGTGTCCCCATACTTTGCTGTTTCCCCCGTATCATACAAAGAGGCCGCCGTCACGTTGTCCACGTACTCGGAGAACAAAACTGGATCGCTCAGATCTTGATAGGCATAAAAGCGGAACACGTCCGTTTCATCCTGGTAATACACTCTGGAATAGAACACCCCGATAACGGTATACGTGCCATTATCTTATAGAGTATCGAAGGTAATGGTGGGGTGTTCCTTCCAAAAATCTGCTTTTACATAGTTCAGTAGAGTATGAAACATGGTACCGTTTTTCATGTTATGACCGTAGATAAGATAGTTCTTTCCTCCATCAATGTAGTTTCCATCCAAGAAGGGAACACCGCTGACAGAGCTACTTTTGTCGAAAGCCCGATGCAGATAGTATTCCGGCTCTTCAGGCGTATACATCACCGGATAGTCCAACTTTGTTCCGGCAATTTTCACCCAGCCAAACAGATTGCCGTTTTCTTCTTTCAGAACCGCATATGGTGAGGAAGCGTGTGTGTCCTCTGTTACAAGTTCTATAGTTGTGGTTGGTTTTGGGCGCTTTCGTTCTTCTTCCACACGGGTAGTTAAAGTTGTAAATACCACTTGTGATTTCTCCAGTCCCAATAGTGAATGCCCCAGCATGAACAGAGACACGACCAGCATTACACAACTGGACAGTCCCCCCAGCGTCACATACCACGGATGCTTATTACGTCCCCTAGAGCGTCCCCACCTAGGACGTGCGGAGCCCATTGAGTCAAGCCCCCGCTTCATTGGACTTTCCTTTCAGGCTTTTGTTTGCCTTGAATACTGGGGATTTCTTGGCAGCCATATTGATGAATCCTCTTGTTCGAGGATCAAATCCCTTTTGGGCTGGATATTCCCGCACGGTAAGTCTCCCCAGCCCCGTAAGATGGACAAACACGCCAGCGTCCAGAGTATCTCCCAGCACCTCACATAAAACATCCAGTAACTTCGTTGTTTCCTCCCGTCCATTTCCAATTCTTTGGGCGATTTGTATCGCAAGTTTCTTCTTAATCATAGGCGTTCTCCTTTTCTTCTGCATAAAAGATGGGTTCTATACTGAATGTTGGGGTGTGCTGAAAAGCACACTTCCAACATTCTTTT
>ERZ791929.95-NODE-95-length-107538-cov-28.105245_pt1 | contig 107538 bp, 109 predicted proteins | sample MGYA00510129_ERZ791929 | MGnify/ENA primary metagenome ERZ791929 (study PRJEB30046, sample SAMN00792049) | human gut metagenome | study: EMG produced TPA metagenomics assembly of the A metagenome-wide association study of gut microbiota in type 2...
TGTTCGGTGAGGCCTTAGCGTTCCTGGAACAGAAGGGGGTCATCCGGTATGAGGACTTCAGGAAACTGAAGGAATGGTACCGCCCGCTGGCTTTTTCGGTTGCCGGTTATACGGAGCTTGAGGTCCTGAACCAGTTCCTGGAGGAACTGAAAAGGGCCATAGAGGAAGGGACCACGAAGGCACAATTCCAGGAAAACATGGACCGTTTCTTAGAGGAGCGGGGCTATGACGGTCTGACGCCTTATCATGCGGACCGTATCTTCCGCCAGAACATGCTTACAGCCTACAGCGTGGGCCATTACCAGCAGATGACGGACCCGGATGTGACGGGGCAGCGGAGGTACTGGCAGTACCAGACGGCCGGGGACGGGCACGTGAGGGAAAGCCACGCGGCCATGGACGGCCGGGTATTTCCAGCGGATTCCCCGGTGTGGGATATCTGGTATCCACCCAACGGATTCGGGTGCCGGTGTATGGTTGTCTCCAGGACGGAGGAGCAGGTAAGACGTATGGGGCTTACCGTAGAGCAGACCCTGCCGGATACGTCCAATCCGGCCACAGGAGAGACGGAGGCGCTGCTGCCGGACCCAAAGTTTCGGACGAACCCGGCGAAGGCGGAGTGGAAGCCGGACCTGGCCGCGTTCCCGCCGGTCTTAAGGAAACTGTACGGGGAGGAGCAGAAGGCGCGTAAGGCCAATCCGGGGCAGCCGGCGGGGAATTCCAGCCCCGGATAAATTTAACGCGTCAAAACGCGTCAATGGCGCGTTAAAATGCAAAACAGAAAGGCGCATGGGATGAAGAAGACAGAATTAACGGTCCGGCCCCTGTCGGGAATCGACCTGAGCGGGGTGCCGGAGGTCATCCGGGTGCTGCCCAAAGGGCATGTGAGCAGCACAAAAGGGGACTTTGAAGTGGATGACCGGGATATTGCCGGAATCATCCGGCAGTTCAAGGCACGCCGGCTGGACCTGGTGATTGATTATGAGCACCAGACCTTGAGTGATGTGCAGGCCCCGGCGGCTGGCTGGATCAAGGACCTGTATCCGGGGGAGGATGCCCTGATGGCCCGGGTAGAGTGGACCAAAAAGGGGCGGGAGTATATCGCCAACAAGGAATACCGCTACCTGTCCCCGGTGGTACTGGTCAGAAAGGCAGACCAGCACGCGGCAGTGTTCCACAGCGCTGCGCTGACCAATACCCCGGCCATCACCGGTATGTTTGCAATCATAAATTCCGATGCATTAAGCATCGAGGAAGAGGAGGAACCAAAAATGGAATTAAGCGCACTGATCCAACTTCTGGGATTGGAGGAAGGGACAACGGAAGAGGACGTCCTGAAGCGGATTAAGGAACTGGTACAGCAGGCAGGCAAGGAAGGGCAGGACGGCCAGGAAGGACAGGACGGGAAGGAGGACCCTGCAAAGGACGGGACGCAGCTGGTCGCCAACAAGACCGTGCTGGACCTGTTAGGCCTTCCGGAGAACGCAAGGACGGAGGACGTGACGGCAAGAATCATGGCCTTCAAGGCAGGGGACCAGGCTCTCCAGCAGAGAGTGAAGGAACTTGAGAAGCAGGCGGCCAGCCAGAAGGCACAGGAGCTGGTGGGACTGGCCATGAAGGATGGAAAGCTGTCCCCGGCTCAGAAGGAATGGGCGGTTGCGTACGCCCTGTCCGACCCCAAGGGTTTTGCCGCGTTTGTGGAGAAGGCCCCGGTGGTGGTCCCCATGGGAAAGACCCACTTTGCGGCGGATGACCGGAAACAGCCCGAGGTCGACTGGAAGATTTTAAAGAACCAGGGAGTGACCGAAGAGGATTTAAAGAAGTATGGAGGGATAGAAGATGATACGGACGGGAAATGAGAAGTTAGACCCTAATACGCTGGTGCTGCCGGTGGCAGCCGGCGCAGCCATTACGGAAGCCACCATGGTGGCCCTTGGGACGGACGGCTACGCGGTGCCGGCCTCGAAGGCGGCGAACCTTACGGTGGCCGGGGTGGCCTTGGAGCCGGCGGACAACCGGACCGGGGAGGCCGGGGACATCCGGGTGAAGGTGCGCCGCGGGGCATTCGTGATGGAAAATTCCGCTACCCCGGGGAGCCAGGCAAAGGCAACGGATATCTTAAAGACCTGCTATCTGGAGGATGCTGTCACCATCAGCATGACCTCCACGGGAAGCAGCCCGGCCGGAACGGTGCTGGCGGTAGAAGCGGACGGGGTGACGGTGTGGTTCAACCAGCCGGCCATGCCGGCTGCGGAGTAAGCGAGCATAAGAATGAGGAGGAAACAGCCATGATTATTAACCAGGCGAACATCCGGAGCATGTCCATCGGATACAGCGTCATTTTCAACAAGGCCCTGGCGGAAACGCCAACGACCTACCAGCAGATAGCAACCACAGTGCCCAGCACCACCCGGGACCAGTCCTATAACTGGCTGGGGCAGATGCCGCAGATGCGGGAATGGATTGGGGACCGTGAAATCCAGAACCTGAGCGCCTATGATTATGTCATCAAGAACAAGAAGTTCGAGATGACCATTGCGGTCCCACGGGATGACATTGAGGATGATACCTACGGCGTATATAACCCGATGTTCCAGAATCTTGGTGAGTGTGCAGCGCGTCATCCGAATGAACAGTGCTACGGCGCACTCATGGCCGGGTTTAAAAATGCGTGTTATGACGGCAAGCCCTTTTTCAGTGCGGACCACCCGGTAGAAAAGAAAAAGGTATCCAACCTGGGCACCAAGAAGTTATCCATGGAGGCCTACAAGGCGGGACGTACTGCCATCATGAGCCTGGTGGGGGACAAGGGCAAGAGCCTGGGCCTGGTGCCGGACCTGTTAGTGGTATCCCCGGCCAATGAGGAGATGGGACGGCAGATACTGGAGGCGGAGTTCATAAACGGCAGCTCCAACGTGTACAAGGGGACAGCAAAACTCCTGGTGGAACCGGAACTGGCGGCCCAGGAGGACGCATGGTATCTCCTGTGTACCAGGAGGTCCCTGAAACCTATCATCTACCAGGAACGCAAGAAGATAAAGCTGGTCAGCAAGACGGCGGATAATGATGACAATGTATTCATGCGGGACGAATTCCTGTACGGCGCGGACGGCCGCAATAACGTAGGTTACGGTTTCTGGCAGATGGCTTACGGAAGCACTGGGGAATCAAGCTAAGGGAGAGGACAGACATGGCATACTGTGAAGCGGGGGATGTCATGGACATGCTGAAGGAGGATGCCATGAACCCTATTATTGGTGACCGGTACATTGAGGACCCCCAAAAACGCCGGGAGATGCTGGAGCCCCTGGCCCGTGAGGCCATCGGGGATGCGGATGCGGAGATAGACGGGTACCTGATGAAGCGGTACCCGGTCCCCATGTCCCCCGTGCCGGCGGTCATCCGGAAGTACTCAAAGGACATCGCGGTCTATAACCTGATTTCACGGGCGGGAATCGATGAAGGGGAACGGGAGAACAACTACCTGACGCGGTATAAGAACGCCATCGCGTTCTTAACAAAGGTGGCAAAAGGTGAGACCGACATCGTGAAGGAAGGCACGGACCCGTCAAAAGCAGCGGCGGAGGGATTCCGGATATCATCCAGCCCAAGGCTGTTTTCCAGGGCAACCATGAGGGGGCTTTAATATGCGGATGACCACAACCCTGTCCGGGGATTTCCCGGAGCTCCAGAAAAAGCTGGCGGGCCTGTCGGACATAAACCGGTCCGCACTGATGAAGGACGTGGCGGAGGGGCTGCGGTCCACCACCATGGACCGGTTCCGGAGCAGGAAAAGCCCGGAGGGGAAGCCCTGGCCTGTCTCCCTGCGGGAACAGGAGGGACAGGGCATCACGCTGACCCAGACCACCCGCCTGAAGCAGTCCATCCGGGCCATCGCGGATTCCACCGGAGCGGCGGTGGGGACCAATACTATTTACGCGGCCACGCACCAGTACGGGGATGAGAGGACCATCCGGGCCAAGAAGGCAAAGTACCTGAGGTTCCGGTACAAGGGTGTATGGGTTGCGGCAAAGAGGGTGACCGTCCATATCCCTGCAAGGCCATTTTTAGGGATTTCAGATGAGGACCTGCAGGAAATCCGAAGCGAAGTGGAATACACAGTCAGGAGGGCCTGATGAGACGGGAAAAGGAATACCTGAAGGAATGCCTTGAAAAAGCAGGAATCAAAAATGAAGTGATTACCACCTGGAAACGGCTGCAGCTGAAGACGGACAGCCATGTGGGAGCGGTGCTGCGGGAAGGCCAGACCATCACGCGAGACGGCTCAAAACGCAACTATGAAGACCAAAACGGGGTTCGGTGCGTGCGGACCAAGGTCTATGCCGTGGACACCCGCTTCAAGGTGGTCATCGGGGAATATTCGGAGGAGTCCTGTGAGGCCATCTTCCTGGCGTTCTTAGAAGCGCTGGGACAAGGAATCCGTCTGGATGGAAACTATGTGGACATTGAACTGGGAGAGGTGGAGTGGGTCGATAAGGAGGACAGCATCCTGAAGGCCAACATCGCATGCCAGATACCGGTCACCTTCCACGGGGGCATTTACCGGGATGACAAAAAGAAAGCGGCATCGGTCGGAGGAATCCGGCCGGCCTGAGAAAGGGAAAGGAAAAAGGCAATGGCAAAGGAAGAAAAGGGGACGGGCGCGGAGACCGCAGCAGAACGGGCTGTGCCTGTCTATGAGACCATAGAACACTGGTACAACGTGCATGGCACGGGTCCGGCCGTCTACGCAGGCACCCTGTGCCTGATGGGCTGGAGGCCGGGGAAACAGGTGACGGAGCAGGAATACCTGGCAGCCGTTACCACATTTGAGATGGGCCCCATGGCCGGAACGGGAGGAACAAGATGAGCTTAAGGGACGTGACATTTGTGGTGGAGGACGGGAGCCTGGGCAATTCCGGAAGCACCGGGACCGGGGTCCACGTAAAGATTGGGGCTTCCCCGGTGGAGGCAGCGGTCCCCATCCTGATTACCGGGAGCATGAAGCCGGAGCAGATAAAGGAAAAGCTGGGGCTCAGCCCCCTGGCAGACGCCTGCATTGACAGCGTTGAGAACGGGGCCTCCCGGATTTACTGCGTGCCGGTCCGGCCGGAGACCGCTGGTACTAACGGGGAGGTTGCCCACAGCGGGACTGGGGAAGGGACCGTAAGCGTAAGCGGAACACCGAACAACGCATATGATATCATCCTCAAGATAACGGAGGACGGCCCGCCCAATACGGCAGCCTTCTGCTGCTCCGTCAATGGCGGATACAGCTACGATACGGAGGAGACCATCCCGCTCGGCGGGAAGAAGGAGCTTGCCGGAACCGGAATCACCCTTACATTTGCGGAAGAATTCAAGGCGGGTGATACCTACCGGTTTTCGACCACGGCCCCGGTCGTGAGCAACAGCGCGGTCCTTAAGGCGGTGGAAAGCCTGTATAACAGTGATTTGGACTTTGAGTTCATCCATGTGGCCGGGACATCCGCGAAAGCGCTTTGGGCCTCTCTGGCCGCCAGTGCGGAGCTGTTCCTGTCCCTGTACAAACGCCCTGTGTTCTTCTTGTGTGAGGCACGTAATAAAGGGGCGGAGGAAAGCCTGGATAAATATGCCGCCGCGCTGAAGGCGGAAGCCAAGGGGATAGACAGCTATTACGTCCAGGTGTGCAGCGCCTGGTCCCAGTACACACGATGGGACGGCCGGGAGCAGTGCATCAACAACGCCGGGATTGTGGCGGGGCTGTACGGGATAGCCGGCGTGGCCCAGTCCATCGGCCGTGTGGATACCTTTTCCATTTCGGAGGCCAAGATGACCCGGCTGATGCCGGAGGGCATAGAGGACTATATCAGCGAGCTGGATGACGCCGGCTACCTGACCTGGCGTAAGTACTACGGCATTGCCGGATGCTATGTAAACAACGCGCGCGTGCTGTGCCGCGAAGGCAGCGATTACCGGTATGCGGAACATGTGCGCGTACTGAACAAGATGATACGGGAAATCTACAAGCAGGCTGTTAACATGGTGCAGATGGATATCAGCGCCTCCGATGACATGGAGACGGATATCAACAACATCCTGGAGACCCTGAACATCCCCCTGGAGGACATGGCGGAGGCCGGGGAACTGTCAAGCGGCTCCGTGTCCATTGAGGACCTGGAGCACGTGAACATCCTGCAGGATGAGCGCCTGGACCTGGTGATATCCTTTGTTCCGAGGGGGTATGTCCGGGAATTCCGGTTCAGCCTGGCCATGGAGAACCCGTACAGGAATTAGGAGGGACTGGGAAATGGTCAACGGAAAGGTATACAGCTGGGAGGACATCACCATTAATGTCCCGGGGCTGGAGGAAATCGCTATCACGGAGATATCCTATGACTTTGAGCAGGAGGCGGAGCTCATTTACCGCAGCGGCGGAGCCCCATGCGGCTATGGGACCGGAAACAAGAAAAACACAGTGAAGGTGGTCATGGGGCGTGAGGATTACAACGTGCTGTTAGCCTGGTGCAAACGGAAGGGAAAGACCCTGTCCCGTCTGCTTCTGGATAAGATAACCGTATCCTATGCCAATGAGGACCAGGACACGGTGACGGATGTCTTAAACAAGGTAATCCTTAACAAGCACAGTTTTTCCGCGAAGCAGGGGGATAAGGAGAACACGGTATCCCTGGACGGCTTTGCCTGCCGTGGCGGGAAGCTAAACGGTGTGAATTTCTAAGAAAAAAGAGGAGACAGAAATGGAAGCAAAGGAACTGAGAGAGCAGTTAAAGGGAACGGATGAGAAGTATTACGAGGTGACCGTCACCCTCCAGGTGGATGACGAGACGGAGGAGGACAAGACCTATTTCTTCCGTAAACCGAAAACCCCATCCTACGACCGGTACTTAAAGACGGTCCAGACCTCAAACAGCAAGGCCCTGAAGGCATTCTGCCTGGATAACATCCATCCGGACCAGCGGGAGAAGCTGGAGGCGGACTTTAAGGAGTACCCGGCCATGGCATTGTCGGTTGGCGAGAAGCTGCTGGCCATGCTTGGCCTGTCAAAGGCGACCGCAGTAAAAAAGTTATAGAGGATGCACAGGAGGAACTGGAGGCGGACTTCGTGGGAACCAGCCGGCTGCTCATCCATATGTACCTGCCTTCCGGCATGATACCGGGAGAACTGGACGGAATGGACGCGGATGACTTCATCCGCCTGGCGGGCCTGGCCAGGTGCGCACGCCGCTGGCGGCAGGATGACCTGGAACAGGGAATCACCCGGGCGCTTGCAAACCTGTTTCCGGAATAAAAAAAGCCCCGGTCATAGAAAGACCGGGGGCTTGCCTGTCAGCCTGGAGCGGTAAAAGCGCCATGCGTTGCGGAAATCCCGCCTCATGGAGAAGGGCCGCCTGTCCTTGGGGAGCCAGGCACAGGCCCACCACAGATAGGGACCGCAGAACAGGAGATACGCGGTGACGAGGACGGCCATGACCACAAGGTACAGGGACATGCTGACGGCCAGTATGAGTGCGATTATGAGCCAAAGTCCATGAAACATACAAGCGCCTCCTTTCCAAACACATCTTTATACCATCATCATAACACAGGAGAGCCTGGAACACAAGGAGGAACGTACCATGGGGATGGAATCTGTTTATAAGCTGAGCGTGATACTGAACATGGTGGACCAGCTGACCGCCCCCATGGGGAGGGCGTCCCAGAACCTGAGTTCCCGCCTGTCGGGGCTGCAGTCCGGCTTTGGGATGGCGGCCCTGGCCGGGGGAGGGATGACGGCGGCGGGCGTGGGAATCACGAACGGTATGATGAAGATTGCCGGTTCCACCTTTGAAACCCAGGATGCCCTGGCAGAGCTTAAGTCGCTGGGAATCACAGACCTGAAGGCGGTGGAGGATGCGGCCAGACAATTTTCCGACACCTGGGCCGGGACCACAAAGGCTGATTTCATCACAGCCGCTTATGACATCAAGTCGGGCATCGCGTCCCTGACGGACGAAGGGGTGGCGCAGTTTACGGAGCTGGCCGGCCTGACGGCCAAGGCCACCAAGTCCACGACCGGGGAGATGACCTCCCTGTTTGCGACCGGGTATGGCATTTATAAAGGGTATTACTCAGAACTGTCAGACCTGGAATTCGGGGAGATGTTTGCGGGCGGTATTGCGACCGCCGTCAAGGCATATAAGACCAGCGGCTCGGAGATGGCCTCGGCCATCAGCGCCCTGGGAGGGACCGCCACATCGGCCAATGTGCCGTTGGAGGAGCAACTGTCCGTGCTGGGCATGCTGCAGGCCACCATGTCGGGCAGCGAGGCAGCCACCAAATATAAGGCGTTATTAAATGCCGCCACCGGGGCGGGTGAGAAGCTGGGGCTCAACTTCCTGGACGCTAACAACCAGCTCAGGAGCCTGCCGGAAATCCTGGGAATCCTGAAAAGCAAGTATGGGGATACCATTGATGCGGTGGAGAAGAAACAGATAAAAGAGGCCTTCGGCTCGGACGAGGCGGTGGCCGTTATCGACCTCCTGTACGGGAAGACAGGCGAACTGCAGACGGGCATCCTGGATATGTATGATGCGCTGGGCGGAGGAAGCAGCGCCGCCCAGGAGATGGCAACGGCCATCAACGCAACGGAATCCCAGAAGTACACGGTGTTAAAACAGCGGTTACACAACGTGACGGAGGAGCTTGGAGTGAACCTGCTGCCGACCGTGAATGACTGGATTGGGAAGGCGGGGCAGGCCGTGGGGAAGGCGTCCGAATGGATTGCGGAGAACCAGGGGCTTGCAACCGGCATCCTAAATGCGGTCCTGTTCCTCGGAATGTTCCTGACCGTGACGGGGAGTGTGACCTCTATCATCGGCATCTTCGGGACGGCGATAACACGGACCATTGGCATGGTGGGCGGCTTAAAAAGCGGCTTTGAGACCCTGCGGATTTACGGGATGTACGCCGCGGATGGAATCAAGGCCATGGGGGCCGGCCTGCTCAACATGGTCCGGCAGGGGATTGCTTCGGCAGCCGCGGCCCTTCCGGGCCTGATATCCAGTGTGTGGAGTTTCACAACGGCCCTGTTAGCCAATCCGGTAACCTGGATTGTCATCGGGATTGCGGCCCTAGCGGCCGGGCTTATCCTGCTCTGGAAAAACTGGGATAAGGTATCCGCCTTCGTTCAAAATATCTGGAATGCCTGTGTGGAGAAAGTACAGGCGGGCCTGCAGGCCATGAAGAACTTCTTTTCCAACATTGGCGGCGCGATTGTCTCCACGGTATCAAATGTGTTTAACCGGGTCCGCGGGGCTGTCAGCAGCCGGATGGAGGCGGTCCGGAACGTAATGGGCAACGTGATGGGAGCTGCTGTCGGGACCGTCAAACAAAAGCTGGACAACATGAAGAACGCCTATGAACAGAACGGCGGAGGCATACGCGGGGTTGCGGCTGCCGCTGTGGAAGGTGTTAAGGGCTACTATACGGCCGGGTTCGATTTTTTAAATACCCTGACGGGAGGAAAGCTGAACGGCATTAAGGAGCTGTGGAGCCAGGGGATGGCAAAGGTCCGCGGTGTAGTGGACGGGGCTGTGAACCTGTTCAAGCAGTCCGGAGCCAAGATAATGGAGACCTTTACCGAAGGAATCCGTTCCGCCGTAAACAAGCCGGTGGAGGCGGTGAAGGGAGCCCTGTCCAAAATCCGGCAGATGCTGCCCTTTTCCGATGCGAAGGAGGGGCCCTTGTCCCAGCTTACCCTGTCCGGCCGCCGTGTGTTTGAGACCATCCATACCGGCATGAGCCAGACGGCCTCCCTGCCGGCGGATACGGCGAGGGACGCCTTCCAGGCACTGAGTGATGAAAACCAGGAGGGAGGAGCGGCCTTTGCCAGACTGCTGACCGGAGGGCGGGAAGAGAGGAAACCATCCGGCCAGGGAAGCATATGGAGCCAGAAGCAGCAGGGAGGCGGAACCGTCATCCAGCGCCTGGAGCTGCATGTGTCCCTGGAACGGCTGAAGGACCTGCCGCTCTTATTCAAGCTGATTGACGACATCAAGGAAAAGACCAACGGGAACGTATCGGTCACGCCTGCATAGAAAGCGGCTGGGAGGAAGGAAGAATGCTGTACATAAAGGATACATCCATGCTGGTGGCAGGGGTGGCCGTTCCGGGCCTCGTAAAAAAGCTGGAGATAACCGAGGCGGCCGTGATTGACGCGGTGACGGATGACAACAACGTGACCCTGGGCTACCAGCCCAATGGATACGAACCTCTGAAAATGAATGTGGACCTGCTGCTGGAGCCCGGCGCCGGGGAAAGCGTTGAAACCATGGTGCAGACCATCCAGCTGCTGTTTAAGCCGCCAGGGCAGACGGCCGCCATACCGCTGCCGGTGGTGAACAGCCAGGCCGCGGCCTGCGGCTTGAGCCTGGTGTACTTTAAAGGAATCAATCTGGCCAAGAAGACGGAGAACAGCTATGAGGAGGCAACGCTGGAGTTCTGGGAGTGCCTGCCGCTCACCGTGCAGACCCAGGCGGCGGGGAGCGGGAAAACCTCATCCTCCGGCAGTAAGACAGGGGCGTCACAGGCCCAGGGGATCAGCACCGACTACCAGGAATACCTGAACACACAGAGAGGCCAGGCCCCCAGGATTAAGGATAAGACATCGGAGAGCCCGGCCCGGGATACATAGGAGGCAGCATGGCAGAACGGAAACTGATTACACCACGGTTCCGGATAACCGTTGGGGACCAGGTATTCACACAGGGAATCCGTGTGGAATGTCATTCCAGCCGGAGGGAGCAGTGCAGCTGGGCCACCTTGGAATATGACCCCGGTTATGCCGGGCTCTTGGACCTTGCATCCATGGCCCCGGCTCAGGTGGAACTGGGCTATGATGGGGATTATGACACGCTCTTAACCGGATACATGGAGGACGGCCAGGCATTGGGGCCTTACCGGATACTGGACGATACACTGTTCCTGAAACGGACCTACGTAAAGGAGACCTTCCTGGACTGCTGTCCGCAGGATATCATCCGGTTCGGCCTTGGAAGGGCCGGGATTGCGGATTACCGCCTGTCCGATACCATGTACTCCAAAAAGGATGTGGTCCCGGTCCCGCGCATGAATGTGGCGGAGCTTATCCAGGAGGTGGGCCGGGTCTGGGGCCTGGAGGCATCCTTTTATTTCCGGTCCGGCCGGTTTTTCTGGGGGACCGGGGAAGAGCAGACGCTTATCTATGTACTGGAGGAAGGGAAGAACATCCTTTCCTTCAACCAATGGAACGGCGGTAACGAAATCAAGACCATCGGGGTCCCGTGGATTCACCAGGGAGAGCGTATCCGGATAAGACACCGGAAGTTTGACGGGGAGGCCCTTGTGACCTCGGTCCGGGTGAAGGCGGATGAAACGGGAAGCGTGAGGATGTATGTATCATTTTAGTTGGAAGGAAGGGGATTCAAAATGGCCGGTTTTCTTGACGAATTTGTCAAACTGACGGTGAATGAGACCATAGGGACAGACTATCCGCATATACGCCATCCGGCCCTGTGCCAGGCAAAGGTGATGGAAGGGACCGTGAAGGATGGGGCATCGTATGTGACGCTGCGGTTGCTGAAGGAAAACGGGGAGACGGATGAAGCCTTTCCCGCGATTCCTTATATAAGGACGGAGCAGGTCCTGAAGAAAGGGGATGTAGTGGCAGTCGGGCTTTTATATGGGCAGTGCCGGCCGTACATCCTGGGGAGATGCTTATGATACTGACGGCAACGGACCTGATGTTAGACGATGCCGGGCAGCCGGTCCCCCTGGCATCGGGAGAGGAAGCACTGGCGGGCGGCCTGGACTGTTTCCTGCAGGACATCCGCCTGGAGGCCCTGACCATGGAGGGGGAATGTTTTTTTGATTCCGATTACGGATGGTCGCTGTTGGATTTCTGCCACCGGGAGATAGGCGAACTGGAGGAGCTGCAGATAAAGAACCGGGTCACGGAAAAGTTAAAGAAACGGGAGGAAATCAACCCGCACAGCATTGAGGTTGGCGTGTCCCGGATGGAGGATGACATAGTGAACATCCATGTGGGATTTAAGATTGCAAATGAGGATGTGTCCTACCAGATGAATCTGGAACTGGACGGGGCGGAGGTGAAACTCGTTGATTGATGAAAGCATTCTGGATGAAATCATACCGGTACCGGATGCCGATGCAAAGATGCAGGAGCTGAAGGAGGAGCTGGCGGCGGAAGGGTTTACCATCACCAAGTGGGGCAGTGGCGGCGTCTTTTACTGGCTGACACGTATCTGCGTGCAGATACACATCGAGCTGCTCCGGCTGGCGCGGACCATCCTGAATAATCAGTTCCTGAGGCATGCGGAAGGCAGGTGGCTGGAACTGAAGGCCGCGGACTTTTCCAAGTTTCGAAAGGCGGCGACCCGGACCCAGGGATATGTGACACTTATCCGGTCTGATTACGGGCAGGCCCTGATCATAACGAAGGGGCACATGTTTAAGACGGCCCCGGACATCAATGGGGATGAGCTGGTCTACTATGCGTTAGAGGATACGGTGATACAGGCGGGCCAGGCGGAGGGCAGCGTGCTGGTGGAGGCGGAAGCGGCCGGAGCGCGCTACAATGTGAGTGAGGACCAGATAAGGGTAAGCATGTTATATATGGAGGGCGTGTCACAGGTCACGAACCGGCAGGGATGGATCTATTCCGAAGGGGCCGATGAGGAGAGCGAAGCCGGCTTACGCAGCCGGACCCTGGCCAGCTGGGAGGAGCTGTCCACAAATACCACATCGGCAAAGCTTAAGGCAGCCGTGGAGGCCATTCCGGGGGTGATGTGCGCCTACATCGATGACCAGCATCCAAGGGGGCAGGGAACGGTGGATGTGATTGTGGTGGGGACAGCGGGGGAAGCCAGCGGGGAGCTGGTGCGCAAGGCCCAGGAGGCGGCGGACCAGCTGAAGGATAACTACGAGGACTACCTGGCAAAGTCCGGAACCATCACCTATCAGGATGTGGACATCACCCTGTACCTCAAACAGGGGGCAGGGGTGACGGATGTGGAGGAAACGGCCCGGTCCCTGATAGCAGGGGCCATGTCTCTTTCCAACCGGACGGACTTCAACTTATTCTTACAGGATGACATCCGGTACGTGCTCCGTCAGAGTATACCGGACTACCGTAAGACCGTATTCACGGCCCCCGCGGTGGACGTGGAGCTGACAGCCGGGAATGTGGTCATGCTGGGGAGTATCACGGTCAAGGTAAAGAACACATAGGAGGGGTCATGCTGGAGACATTCGGAGAATATATGTATTACCTGCTGTCCACGCCCTTCAAACAGGTTAGGAAGGCCGGGAACCAGTGGTATATCTATTTCAAAGTGACCGGGCGGCTGTTTGACAAAAATAAGACCATGCTCCGGCGGGCACGGGAGGAAGGCATGGTGAAGACGGCCAGCCCACGGATGCTACCGGAACATGGCCTGGACCGGAAACTGACGCGCTACGAGGGCGAAACCTGGGAAAACTTCCGGGTACGGCTGATGATGTATGCAGACACCTGCCGTCTTGGAGGGACGGAGGCGGGCACGCTCCAGGCGGTGCGGTCCCTGGGCTTTACCGATGTGGAGATGGTGCCGGCGTATGACCTGGAGGGCAGCCGGGAGCACTGGGCGGAATTTTATGTCATCCTGTCCCGGGATATAGATGATTCCTTTGACATCGGCCATGATATCATCCGCCGGGAGGTACGGCGGGTAAAGAAGGTAAGCGGACTGGACCGTTACCGTTTTCTGTACCGGGTGGACGCAAGACTGGAAGAGCGCATCCGCCTCCATAACATCCTGATACGGGCGGAGGTACGCTGGTACAACAATAACATCCTGAACGGGGAGCACAACAACGATGGAAGCATCCATCATGACAATGTGATTGGAAACCACCTGCCCTACCTGCACATACGCAGCCGGATGGAGGAGAATGAGGAGGGAAGGCTGACATGTACAACCTGGCATCACTGGAGAATCCATGATGGGAGCACGTACAATGATGGAGCCAAACATATGGATGCACAAGTCATAGAGGAGGAAATCTGATGGCAAGTACAACCACGATAACCAAGTTGAGCAAGAACAAGATACTGAAGGCTAGGGCGGGCATCAAGGCATTGCCGGCAGTCACACAGATGGCATTTGGGAACGGTGCGGATGGTACGCCGTCAGAGAATGACAACACCTTGAAAAACGAGCTGTTACGGAAGGACCTGAGCAGCATCGAGCAGGTGACGGACACCAACTTCCGGTACATCTGTACCTTATCCCGGGAGGAACTGGCCAACACGGCCATTAATGAGATGGCGCTGTGTGACGCAGAGGGCGACCTGGTGATGATACGCACCTGTGCGGCCAAGAACAAGGATGATGACGAAGAGATGACCTTTGCATTTGACGATATCTTTTAGGAGAAAGAGAAGATGGCGAATTTTGAGATAAATGAAGACCAGGCAGCGCTCATCCGGGAATTGAGGAAGCTGGAAACCTCAGACCCGGTCCATGCGAATGTATACAATGCCCTGTTCGATAAGCTGATTAACAATGATGCATTCCTGGAGCGGCTGGCAAACAAGATGATAGAAAAAAGCATGTTGTGCCATGTGCTGGACAGCGTCAACGCGCAGCAGGTCTTGGCAGCGGATGTGGGGCCTAAAATCACGGCGATAATAGACGGGCTGCAAGAGGATGTTAATGGGCTCAATACTAAGATAACGCAAAAATCTCAAAGCGAATTTCATGCGATTGCAGATGTGGCTGGTGTGAGCACTGGACAGGTCGCAGATGGTTACCACAATGTAAGCAAAATGAGCAACGGACAGTTCCGGTACTCTGCGCATTTTACGTGCTATCCATCTGCTATCCCGAACGGAAATATTGTTGGATATCTTCCAGAGAGCGCGAATCCTTATCAAACTATATACGATTATGCTTACGATGTTATAGGCCAAAGATGGGTGCGTATTCGGATCGGCAATGACAATAGAAGCATCCAGTTAATGAATCTTGACGGCACGAATGTAACATCCGCGCAAGTAACACTCGAATATCATATTGATTTTTAATCCACTATATTTACCGCCATTTTTTTATCAGCAGCACATCGACAGAAATTCCATTAGGTATTATTTTTGGTACTTCACGGTCATTGCCGACAAAGCAAGTTAATACATTTTGTTCTATTCCCGTAAAATAGCTATAAGCGACTTCTTCATTTGTTTTTATATTTGTGACACACAGAAAAACATAGTCATCTGGTATTGTAAGTGCAATAGAAATCTTCTTTCCATAGTTGGCCGGAATTTCTATTGGCTGAGAATAAGTATAGGTATTTACAGTCAGCATTTCTTTAAAATTAGTATTGCGCAGTATAACATATCAAATTATGGTACTCAAAAACTTTTAAAATTTTTATATTTATTCAAGGAGGACGATATTATGTCAAAAGAAACAAAAAAGGGACCAGATTTTGAAGAAAAACAGCCTACTCCGTATCTGCATGATGCTCCGGTAAATGTGCCACATCCGGGCAAACATCAGAGTGGTGTGGGTGGGCCATCTGATTGTAACAATAATGGGATAGATGATTCAAAAGAAGGAGGAAGAAAGTAATGTCAAAATTAGTTACTACAACAGGGATATCCATACCGGTTTTTAATGTGGTAAGATATCCAGCTGTTCCGGCATTGGAGATACAAATCTTGAAATCACAGGTTCAAGAAATTGACCTATTGAAACTTTTTAAGACAGAAAGTGAGCTTTCTACACTTACGTTAATGTCAGACCAGGGAATCCTCGAAAATCAGTACATGAATTATTCTAAGTTGGATACATATAACATTCAGAATGATTATATTGTTAAAGAAGCTATAGAGGGCCGGTCAGCTATTGTGGATGAAGAAGGCCATACCGTTTCAGAAGAGGTAACGGCAGCACCAGCCGCAATTGATAATCTGATTACAATACGGCTGTTAAAAAAAAGTGATTTGGAATGCAAGGTAGATAATAACGGGCAGTTGATTGATGCCATGTCGGTAGCACTTGCTCAAATAATGGGAGGTTGACTTTATGGAAGCATGGAAAAAAGCAATATTCGTTAATTCGATAAAAGTAAGACTTCAAAATGGAGAAGGAAGTGCGGAAGAGATAATTAACTCCTATGCGAAATTGAGTGATGGAGAGAAAGAAATTCTTAAAGCAGAATTCTCAAAATAAGTGACAAAACGGGGGGCTTGAAGAGCACTATTTCAGGCTCCCATTTTCCCAAAATATTTTGCCAAAAATGTTGATAATTTTTGCCAAAAATGTTGAGAGCGCACATACAGAAAGAGGTGTTTCCATGGATATTGTGTTATGGCGTATGAGAATCAAAGATGGCAAGGAAGAAAGAGCCCAGGAGTGGATTGCTTTTCTTCAAGAACATCAGGAGGAAGGAAATAAAACACTAAAAAATGAAAAAGAGCATTTGGAGATTTATTTTTTTAATCAAGAAAATGGGGCCGCATATGCCTATATGTTTGTATTGGCCGATGACTTGGACTATGCCGCCAAGATTGCAGAAAACAGCGGCAATCCATTGGATGCAAAACACATGGAATACATGAGCGTTTGTGTCGATTTGGAGGATTGTACACAATTGAGTCCTGTCTTGGCTTTGGGAGATTTTTCTGTGTTTCATTCGAAAAAATGATAAAAACAACGGATCATCCTTTTTTGCGATGGTCCGTTGTTTGATTATGTGCAAAAGCTACTACGGTGATTGATGCGAAAATATCATTTAGAAGAGTTTATACCGTTGCCAGATATCCTCAGAAAAATAAATACACTTTACTCTTTGGAACATTGTAAAAGACCTTTCAATTGCAGTTGAAGTCTGGAGATAGCATACCCATAATAATTCAAAAAACAGTCAACAAGTTTAGCGCTCAACTTGTTTGACTCATTTTGGAGTATAGGTTATGACAACTACTCATAACAAACGTGTTCTTATGCAGGAACAGATAAAACTTATTAATGAATGTCGCACTGACTGGTGTCATAAAAAAGGCATTGCGCTAAGTACTTTTTACAATTGGGTTAGCAAATGCTGTAAAGAATCCACTGATATTCTGGAACCTAATTATGGTCATCATGAGACTCCTCTGCCTAAACAGGATGTAGCCTTGATATAGTTTCGGATGCAGTTCTGGAATCGGCTGCAGCATTTCAGTAGCAGACTCCATTGAACTTTGACAATTCACATATGATCGAGGTTATTGTAAATGGTATTATAATCTGGCTCACGAATAATACAGATCCCATTCTCCTTACACATACAATCAAGTTACTGAGGATGCTGCCGTGTTAGGAGATATCTACGGTCTGGAAAGATCTACATTGTCTGTGTCTGCATCGACATGATGAAGTCCATTGATGGTTTCTGCGTTATTGTGCAAGAGCACAGAAACTTGGATACAAAAAAGAGAATTGTGCTGTTCTTGGCAACCTAATATAATGTTTGGAAAATCGCATTTTTGTGAGGACCTTCTCGTAGTACGGTATTTTCTGCTACCACGTCTTCGTACCTTTGGGCTATGAAACAATCGGTAAATAAAAAAGCAATTGCCAACATGATTGATGGAAATATCCATATATCAGACATAAGAGACTTGAGAGCACAGAGAATGAGCGCTGTGTTTGTCAATGACAGAGCTAACATAGTAAATAAATAAACTTCAAAGAATCATACAATTGTTGCCAACCACATATAAGCAAAACTACTCGCCAGTATAAGTAAGGAGTTTTTATTGCTGCTCTGGTTTGTATATTTTGCGTTGCTGAAATCAATAAAAGTAAGCAATTTTTATATAATCTGACAACATGATAATTTCCCTTATAGAGATGCCACGTTCTTAAATGTTGCTATCCCGAGTTTTTTGGACGGTTCCAGGATTGTTTTGTAGAATTCATTCGTGCGCTGATATATTAGATATTTGGTCAAAAACGAAATTAGGTATTGACATTTTTGGATGGAAGTGGTAAAGTCAAAAAAGTTAGTATAGACTAACTTATGGGGGTTATATTTCGTATTCCAAGCGAGAGACTTTTTTAACAGAATGGTTAGCTTAAACTAACTATTTGATTGACAGAAGGAGGACTGTAGATGAAAACAAGAGTATTATCTCTGTTATTGGCGTGTGTACTGGGATTATCTCTGTGTGCCTGCTCCGGTGGAGGACAGATGGAAACTTCGATAGCAGAGGATTTGTTCACTCAGACAATTGATAAAGAGGATAGATCCGTGCAAGAGAGTGATAAAATTGTGATCACTGATCAGCTGGGACGCACCATTGAATTTGATGAACCACCCCAGAGGCTGGCTACAACAATCATGCCATTCCCTTATATCTTCTACGCTGTAATGGGGAATAATGATTACATGGTCGGTTGTAATCCTTCTTCCGTGATTGCCTACGAAGATAGTACGCTGCGGCATATGTATCCTACTATGGCTAAGGTTGACACAAGTTGGGTGGACACAAGCTTCGTAGTCAATATAGAGGAGTTACTGAAGCTGGAACCCGATGTGGTTTTTCAGTGGAACTATATGACCGAAGAGATCGAAAAGATGGAAAACGCAGGTCTGAAGGTCATTGCACTCCAATATGGCACTATGGACGATTTGGAAACTTGGATTCGCATTATTTCCTCTCTGTATCAGCAGGAAGAACGCGGAGAAGAGTTGATCGATTATTTCTATGCTCAGGTGGCGGAGGTAAGTGATAGAGTTGCCACTCTGAACACTTCTGAATTCAGAAGCATCCTACAGCTTTCCGACAATCTGAAGGTTGCTGGTCAGGGATTCGGCTACTACTTATGGGACAACAGCGGTGCCATCAATCCTGCGGCAGACCTGTCTGGCGAAGAGCTGAATGTTGATATGGAGCAGATCTATTTGTGGAACCCTGAGATCATATATATCGGTAACTTCACCGATCTGCAGCCCTCCGACTTGTTGGAAAACAAGCTGGAAGGTCAGGACTGGTCCCTTGTTCGGGCTGTCAAGGAAGGCGAGGTCTATAAAATTCCTATCGGTGGATACCGCTGGGATCCCCCTGGAGTTGAAACCCCTCTGACGATCAAATGGATGGCCAAAATCCAGCATCCTGAGCTTTTTGCCGATATGGATATGGAGACCGAACTGCGTGACTTTTATCAGGAGATGTACGGATTCACGCTGACAGATGAGATGGTGGTTGAGATTTTGGGTGATACTCAGAATTAAATAAAACTTACTTAAACTTTATGCGGGGAAGTGTGAATTTATGAGAAAGATTGCGTTTTACGGAAAAGGCGGTATTGGGAAGTCCACCCTAACCTCATCCATTGCCGCGGCGATTGCAGGAATGGACAAACGGGTCATGCAGATAGGCTGCGATCCCAAAGCGGACTCCACTTTAAATTTGAGAGCAGGTCAGGAACTTACCTCGGTAATGGACGTGCTGCAGGCATACGGCGGACTTTGCCCCAGTCTTGATGCGATTTCTGTCAAGGGGTATCGGGGGATCGTCTGCGTGGAAGCCGGTGGCCCCACGCCTGGAAGTGGTTGTGCTGGTCGCGGCATTATCAAGACCTTTGATACTCTGGACGATTTTAATGCATTTCAGGTTTATGCCCCGGAATATGTGTTCTTCGATGTGCTTGGCGATGTGGTATGCGGTGGGTTTGCAGTTCCCATTCGACAGGGATATGCTGATGAGGTGGTGATTGTGACCTCTGGCGAGAAAATGGCGCTATATGCTGCCGCCAATATCAAGAAGGCCTTGGACAACTTCCAGGAACGCGGTTATGCTAAGCTCCGCGGAATTGTTCTTAACTGTCGAAATGTCCCCGATGAGGTTGCCATCGTTGAGGATTTTGTGCAGCGGATTGGAACAGAGATTATTGGTGTTGTCCCGAGAGATTCAGACATTCAGAGAGCCGAGGAGCAAAACATGACCGTGGTCCAGATGGATTCTGAACTTCCTGTTTCTCAAACCATCATCGACATCGCCAAACGCATTATGGTACCTGTAGAGGAACAGAAGGAAGGTGCTGTATGAAAAAAGAACTATATCACCTGACAATCGCGAATCTTGACCCTGCCGCGCCGGAATTGGGCACTAAAGGCAAAGTGGTCAGTGGACCCTGCCTTCATTACAGCGCACCCAGTGCGGGAGGATGGGGAATTGTCCGAACCGCGATGCTGGTACCGGAAAGTGTATTGTTGTTCGTGGCACCGCATGGTTGTGGCCGACATGGCTCCGTTTCCAGCGTACAGCTGGGATTGCGCAGCCGCATTCGTTACATGGATATTACCGAGGAAGATTTGGTCTTGGGTAGCCATATGGACCGCATTCCTGCTGTTGTAGAAGACATTCTGAGTTGTCTACCGAAGCGTCCTCCTGCATTCTTTATCTGTGCCTCCTGTATCGATGATTTATTGGCCTCTGATTACAAAAATCTGTGTCTCCGTCTAACTGAACGGTATGGGTTGCCCTTTGTGGATTGCCACATGAATCCCATCACAGCCAATAGCAGTATGCCACCAGCTCTGAATATACAGCGCAGTCTTTATGATTTTCTCTGTAAGGAGAAGAATACGCGTGTTCCGAAAGACACGCTCAATGTGGTTGGACACTTTTCGCCTATTAATCCGAACAGTGAGTTTTTCTCCCTGATGAATGAGGTGGGGTTCGAAAAGGTGCTTCAGCTCAGCTCTTGCCAGACTTTTGAGCAGTTTATGGAAATGCGACACAGCAGTCACAATTTGCTCATCAAGCCCTTTGGTCGGGTCGCCTGCCAGGAGATGGAGCGTCATCTGGGTATTCCCTGGCATAAAGAGTTCATCCGCTACCATCCGGAAGGAATCCGCCGTGGCTATGAAGGGCTGGAGACCTTCCTGGAACGAAAAATTTCCTGGCAGTCCTGCTACGAGAGTTGCATGGATAGTATCTCTCAGTGGCGGAGGCGTTTGAAAGGCTTGCGGGTAGGCGTTGGAATTGGAGTTAACGGCTCTCCCTTTGAAATCGCCATGGCACTGGCTCTATGTGGAGTGGAGATCAGTTTCCTGCTCAGTGATGCTATTATGGAATATGAATGGGAATCGATCGCTCAGTTGAAGCGGAGTTTTCCCGATGTGCCAGTATATACCAGCTATCATCCGAGTATGTCTATGGCGGAAGCTGTCCCGGAAGAAGCAGATGTTACAATTGGTTTTTCCGCCTCCTATGTGTGCCCGTCTTCAAAATTGTTTACGTTGGACGCTGATGACCAACACTACGGTTTTGAAGCGTTTACTGCTCTCCTCCAGGGCGTGGAGGATGCTTTGAACAGTGATATTTCTGCCCGGGCTTTGCTCTACACCAAGGGACTTGTGGTGTAAAGCCATTTGTTTTCATAAACAATTGTTAGGAGGTTCTCTATGCGAGGTTTTTATTCGATTTTACCCACGCTGTCTCCGGATTTTTCTGGCGTATGTAGCACTCTGTTTGAATTGGGTGGTATTTTAGCTATTCATGATGCGGGTGGATGCACAGGCACTTACACTGGTTATGATGAACCTCGATGGTTTGACCAGCGCAGCCGGGTGTTTACATCTAATTTAGATGACGCCGAGGCAGTATTCGGAGATGATAGCATCTTTTTAAATAAACTTCTTTCTGCAGATGAATGGTTGGACAGCAAGTTTTTTGCACTGCTAGGTAGTCCTTCTCCTGCCGTGCTAGGAACGGATTATCGTGCTCTTGCCAAATTGGTTGAAAACAGAACAGGCAAGAAAGCAATGAGTTTTCCTACCAAAGGGACGGATTTTTACGATCGCGGCGTTTCAATGGCGCTTTTGAGGTTGGCTAAAACCTTTTTGCCTGAACACCGGACAGACGTGCTTCCTCGCTCGGTAAATCTCATTGGAGCCACTCCTTTGGACCTGACCCATCAGCGGAATGTGGATGTCCTTCGCAAGGTTTTGGAAGATGCAGGATTCACTGTTTGCTCTGTATGGGCTATGGGTAGCACTTTGGAGGAGATTAGCGGCAGTGTAAGCGCGGCCTGCAACATTGCTCTTACGGTTTCAGCCTTGCCCGTCTGCCGATACTTGGAGAGCAAGTATGCAATGTCCTGGCTGGCGGGAAGTTTCTCTGGCCGGAAACCCTTGCAACGGTTCCTGATTCAGTTAGAAAATCTCCTATCCGAGGTTCCAGTTCAGGAAGCAGAGGAGAAGACTGTTGAAAAATATGAAGGGCTTTGTGCATTGGTCATCGGTGAACAGCTCATGGCAAACAGTGTGCGGGAATCCCTAGAACTGGATAGAGAATTTACTTCCGTGGACGTTTGCACCCTGTTTGACGCAGACCAGCAGCTGATGCGTTCTGGAGATCAGGCTCATATCAGCGAAGCGCAGCTTGAAGAAAGAATTCGTTCTGGGCGCTATGATTTGGTTATCGGTGATGGCTTTTTCCGAGAATTGGATTGGGTCGACAGCCCCACCGGTTATGTGGAACTTCCTCATGTCGCAGTCTCCAGTCGCCTTGGATGGACCAGTCAGGTCTGCCCCTTTGGTGACAAGTTCCTGGAACTGCTGGATGCCGCTTTACAGGAGGGCGTGTGATGAGAAGTGCGCAACTGAGTCGAGCGAAACAATGTGCTATGGTATTGCTGTTGGCGATGGCATTGACCGGCGTGTTTCTGATTTTGTTATGTGTGGGGCGCTATTCGGTGCCTCCTTTGGAAGCCTTCCGAATTATGGGAGTAGCCCTCTTTCGGGATGGACAGGCATTGGAGGCGTTGAAGGCGGAGAATCCTTTTGGGGTTAGTGTTATTTTGGGCTCACGCCTTCCACGTCTGTTGATGGGGATGATTGTTGGCGCGGGGCTTTCTGTGGCGGGAGCTACATATCAGGCTATTTTCGGGAATCCGCTGGTTAGCCCGGACATTCTGGGGGTCTCCTCCGGCGCGGGTTTTGGAGCTTCTTTAGGTATTCTCCTGTCTACCAGCACCCTCATTATTCAGGGCTCCGCTTTAACGTTTGGACTGCTGGCTGTACTTATGGTTTTTCTGGTTTCAAAAGTAAATGGTCGGACGGAGTTGTTTACTCTGGTACTCTCGGGTGTTATTATTCAGGCATTGTTTGACGCACTGGTTTCCCTTATTAAATATGTTTCGGATCCCCAGGAAAAATTGCCAGCCATTACAGTTTGGTTGATGGGAAGTCTGGCCAGTTCTTCTTATAAAGATATCATCGTTTCGTGCGTGATCATCCTGCCCTGCATTGCAGTCCTTCTGACGCTGCGCTGGAAAATGAATCTTCTGTCTTTGGATGAAGAAGAGGCTCGTTCGTTGGGGGTCAACGTTCATCGTCTGCGCTCTGTTGTTATCGTGCTTTCCACACTGATGACCGGTGTGACGGTTTCTCTGTGCGGTGTGATCGGATGGATCGGTTTGGTTATTCCTCATGTTGGACGGATGCTTGTTGGCAATGACCATCGTGCATTATTGCCAGCCAGCGCGCTTCTTGGTGCGCTCTACCTGCTATTGATTGATACTATTGCCCGTACTGCCACCGCGGCGGAGATCCCGCTTTCCATTCTAACCGCGATCATTGGAGCGCCTTTTTTTGCGTGGATGCTACGAAAGACTTCAGGAGGTTCCACATGATTTTAGAGGTAAAAAACGGTTGCTTTTCCTACAACAGCCGGTCTATATTGTCCGGTATCTCCTTCGAGCTGGAAGAACATAAGGTCATGACGGTTCTGGGCCCAAACGGAGTTGGAAAAACCACGTTGCTCAAATGCATTATGGACTTTCTCCATTGGCAGCAGGGGGAAACCTTTATTGCGGGCCAACCCCTGCGGACTTATAAAGAAAAGGAACTTTGGCAAGTGATCAGCTATGTACCGCAGGCGAAGCGGAGCGTGTTTTCTTACCGTGTGCTCGACATGGTGGTAATGGGCCTGAACGCGAGCCAAAACTTTTTTAAGGTTCCTGATCAATCGCAGTACGATCAGGCAGAGGAGCTTCTGAACTTGCTAGGGTGTCAGAAACTTATTGACCGATACTGCAATCAGCTCTCGGGAGGAGAGCTTCAGATGGTGATGATCGCCAGAGCGCTAATTTCCAGACCTCAGCTTTTGGTGTTAGATGAGCCGGAATCGAATCTGGACATGAAAAACCAACTTCGCATTCTGGATGCCATTGAGCGTGCTTCGCGTGAAATGAACACCGCTTGCCTGATCAACACGCATTTTCCAAATCATGCCCTTAATATATCGGATCAGACTCTAATGCTGGGACTGGGACAGAAAAAACTGTTTGGTGCGACAAAGGATTTGCTTAACGAGGAAAATATTGAGCGATTCTTTTCTGTACGTTCCAAAATCGTTTCTTTTCAAGCAGATGGTCAGGAACACCAGACCATTTTTCCTTACCGTATTGCTTCTCACAGCAGAGGAGGTGGCATAACATGATTCCGTTTAGCTATGATATTATGCAACCAATGTATCCGCTCCTGATCCAGCAATTTCTGGACGATTACAATCTGTCTGCCGGTGTGGCTTTAGATATTGGAACAGGACCTGGAAATCTGGCGGTTGAGCTGGCAAAAGTAACAGCAATGGACCTGATTTTGGTGGACATTGACGGCGAAGCGCTTCGGACCGCACAGAGCCGCCTGTTTGAATTGGGGGTGGATAACCGAATTTCTACCCTGTGCGCTGATGTGGAAAAACTGCCTTTACGGGATAACCTGGCGGATTTTATCATGTGTCGTGGTTCTATCGGCTTTTGGCCGGTTCCCGTCCAGGGAATAACTGAAATTTATCGGGTACTGAAGCCTGGTGGATGTGCCATTGTCGGCGTGGGTGCCGGGCGGTATATGCCGGAAACCATGCGCCGCAGGATCTATGAGTCCATGTCTGCTTCAGATAGAACAACTTCCCCCCGCCAATATACTCTTGAAGATTACGATGCCTTTGCCCGTCAGGCCATGCTGTCGGATTACCGCGTCATTATCGAGGATGATATATCCAAAGGATGTTGGTTGGAAGTAAAAAAATAGAAAATTCCATCGTTTCAGGAGCACTGCCCGACACCGATGGAGTTTTTTTTTTACAAGATAGGAGAGGTTGTATCAAATATCCGCGCTTATGTTCGTCAGGATAAGTGGGAACGCGCGATGGATAAATTTGTGATGACCAGTGCTGAAGATTGGCAACAAGATAAGAATACTACAGGATGTATATCTGTACCGTTAGTGTCTGTTATCAAGATATCCAAAATTATAGAAAGCTCCGTTAGCTATGCTCACACTAAACAGTGATGTTTTGACTCCTCGTAAAATTGCTTGGAACGGTTGTTTTGTGATCCATTCCCGTAGCGCCGAAGCCACGATTAGCAAGTTCAGAAAAGAGGGAAGACAATGACCAAAGTGGTGCAGATGACTCCAGGTAATCCTGTTAATGACCACTTATATATCTGGCAATATTGATCATAATGGGGCCGGGAGAGTTTGGCTGAGCACGATCAAATCTATTAATACAGCCTCACTGAACTATCCGTTTCCCATGCTCACGTCAGTATGCTCCTTTAAAGGCAAACACTCCGATTTTTAAAATTATACGAATAGTTTCCAAATAAATCATATTCTGGGGAAGCTCTGATGTTCATTTTACTTCAAAACGTTATGGCATGAAAATTGATGGAGCTGCATATGTAACAGTGGATTCGCAAATCGCGTATGCAATGGCTTCTCTTTGGTATTTTAAGCGAAAAAATAAGAATTAATGCAATTCGCATTGAAAAAACGCTTTTCTCGGGAATCATTGGAGTAGGTTTTTCTGCGATGCTGATGCAGGTGACGATACTGGTACAGCAAAACGTACTTTATAATCTTGCGGCGCAGCATGGCGGAGAGACATGGCAGATTATACTCGGCGTGGCATACCGGGTAGTGCCTTTTGCATTTATTCCTTTATAGGACTTTCTCAGGGATATCAGCCAGCGGTCGGAACCAATTACAATACAAAACAGTGCGACCGGGTAAAGGATATTACGGAAGTGTCTGCAATCACAGCAATTTTATTAGTGTTTATTTGCTAACTGACGATTATGTTAGTACCGAAGACAATTCTCTCTATGTTTATTACAACGCCGTCCGTAGTGGAACTGGGAGTAGGAGATTTCCGTCTGTTTCTACTGTAATATATTTTGTTGGGAGTCTGAACTGTGGTTCTGCCACTGATACAGTCTCTTGGCAGAGCTACGCGAGTGTTCTGGTTATTTTTCGCCAGATAGCTATCTACATACCTGCGGACTATCATCATGCCTTATATTGCCGGATTTGGTGTATATAGCGTATTTGCTACTCCGATTATTATTGATATGACAGTTTTTATTGTTGTGGATGGTATGATGCTAACTGAATTTAGAAGAATGGATGTTTTAAAATTTACTGGAAGATAAAAAATTTATGGAGTCATTTATACAACGCTACGAATTTTTATGGTCGAAACAAGTACATAAAAAGGATGATTGTTTTATGTGCAGAATAAAAGGTTTTAGATGATTTGGAGATCAAGTGTAGTGCTGGTTTGGTCAATAGACAAGGAGTATTATCCCATAACAGTAGGGAAGGTTATACTGCTTTTCTTGATAATTACCAGGTTGATCTACAAAAATTACTTTTATCTGTGAAGAAATTGGTATGAGTAAAAAAGTTGATATATACATAATTTTGAGATTTTATACATTTATATATTGCGCAACAAAGATTATTATTAAGTATAATGATTTATAAGCGCCTTGCTTAACAAAATACTGTTTTGGCACTCCATAACCAGAGAAAGTTTCTGGGCTGGAAATGTATCTGGAATGATTCTAAGATAAAAAATTATAATTACGTATTTGCATTTAGCTTTGGGAATGCAGGATAAAATAATCCGTATAATAACTACAGACTTTATCAAATTTTTAAAAGAGCAATTGTTAACTAAAAAACTATCCTCTACAGGGATAACGAAAGGTGCACTACCCTCCAATTACCCATTAGATGGTGAGTAAGCATTAAGAAAAGACTTAAAAGGCTCCGTGATAAAACTAAATTTTTGTTATATGAGGTTGTGGGCCCCTTCACTTTTTCCTTTATAGGAGTGAAGGGGCTTGTTTAGTTCCTGTTGTTCCTTGAAAACTTTATATTCAACGATTTCGCTACGTTAGCTGTCTAGCGCGAATACGGCAATTGGTATAGAAAGACTTCTCTGTCAGCTTACAGGAGCTATGATGTCCTGTTACTCTATTTATATGTGTAGATTGAGACAGAATAATTTAACTCCGAAAAGTTATGCCGTTTGTTAAAAAGTAATATGAAAATATAGAATTCGTCATCTTATTATGAAGACTATATAGTAGTTTGCAGAGATGCATTATTTGTTAATATTCAGTCTGAGTGATTGTTATACCGTTATTCAAGTTTTATAAATAACAGATTAGAGTAAAATAACAGGTTTTTTAAATGTTAATGAATGTGATTTTGACATATAAAAAAATCGACAATAAGTAGGAAATATAATTAGGTAGGTGGCTTATTTAATAGTAGTTAATAAGTTTAATTTGAGCTCCTTACCTTATTTGTAATGATTGGTCATTTTTCATACATTGGATTTAGTAGATAAAAACATGAAGAACAGGTTTTACTGACATGGTCATAAAGAACAGATCTCCTTGAGTACAGCTGATGTACGGGAAGTTTGATATGTTGGTTTTTCGCTGCTTCTGTTAGATGTAGAGATGTCTAATGTTTGAAAATTGAATGTATTTAAAACAGACAAAAGATAAGAAAAAAAGGCAGGAATCCAAGGCTGATAATTTACTCAATCAGCATTTTCTTTGCATTTTTGCTCAAAATACCAGGTGTCGTTCACCTCCGGATTTGTTCTTCATTTCATATTTTAAGAATTGGAGGACAAGCCCTATGGCGAAAGAAAGGATTTATACCATTATTGTACAGAGAGAACGTGTGGAAGTGAGCAGAGAAGTTTATTACGCCTATCATAAAGCCCGTGAGGCGGAACGATATCAGAATCGTGTCATTCGGCAGATCGAGATGTCGCTGGAACGGTTCCAGGAGGAAGGGGTGAACGCGGAATACCGTGTGGTCCGTTCGGCTCCAGGAATTGAGGAGGAGATGATCCGGGCCGAAGATAACCACAGACTGTACCAGGCGCTGGATGAACTGAATGTGGAGGAACGCCTGTTAATTAATGCTTTGTTCTTTTCTGGGATTACGGAAGGCGATCTGGCAGCCCGTCTCGGAGTTACCCAGCAGGCAGTGAGTAAGCGGAAGAAACGGCTTCTGAGAAAGCTCCGTGAAAAAATAGAATAAATTTTTTGTTTTCTGAGGTTGTGGGCCCCTTCACTTTTTCCTTTATAGGAGTGAAGGGGCTTATTCAGTCCCCGTTGTTCCTTGAAAACTTCATATCCAGCGATTACGATACGTTAGCTGTTCAGCGCGAAAGCGAAAGCGGCATAGAAAGATACGCCACGACCACCTGCAGGATTTCTAGTATTCTGTCAATCCGACCATATCGAAGGTGCAGAGCGGTTTTTTCTGTTCTGGAAATGGCCCGTGGCCGGGCCATCCCGCCATGACCTGGGCAGCCTATGATGATACTTCCGTCCAGTCACAGCCCCTCTTGACCGAGGGATCACGCAATGAGGGCGGCAGCCGGAGATCCCGGCTGGGGCAGCAAAAGAAGCTGTGCCCATGACGGCCTTGCCAGGGCCGGTTGTAATCGACTGCCAGGCTCCGGGGAGGTGTGCCGAATAGGAGCATGATGTATCAAATAAAAATGAAATGAAGAACAAGTACGCTTTTATACTGTGTGGCGGCGGTTGTTTCTTAACCGCCGCCATCAAATACAGTTTATCGGAACAGTGAACTTTTGTCAGATTCGCTAAGAGTACCATCCATTTTTATTGGATATAGCGATAGCTGTTTTAGGATAATTCAGATATGTTGTGGTATAGAAAGAATAAACCATCAGAGGAGGAAGCAAATCATGAGGAATGATCGCAAAAAGACCGTGGCAATGTATATTCGATTTGGGAGAGCAGAATCGTCCAATCACAGCTCTTGCAAACGCGACAGCATCGACTGGAAACAGATGTGGGAGGATTATCGAAAGGAGCTGAAAAAATATCCCTTGAGTAAAATCCGGCTTTAAAAGAGAACTGGAAAAACTACATAGAGTTTCATCCCCTTGCTAAATACGAGTGAGGGGATTTTTTTGTTTCCAGAAAATCAGGCAGGAGAGGGGAGAATCAAAGTGAATATTTTAAGGGGCGATTTATACTATGCAGACCTGACACCGGTAACCGGCAGCGAGCAGGGCGGCGTAAGGCCGGTGCTGATGATCCAGAATGACATGGGGAACCGGTTTAGTCCAACCGTGATCGTAGCGGCCGTAACCAGCAGACAGGACAAGCATCCGCTACCGACTCATGTCCCAATCAGTCCCAACCACTGTGGCCTGAAAGAACATTCTGTTGTACTGCTGGAGCAGATCCGGACCATCGACCGTGTCCGTTTGCGGGAGTACATAGGCCGGTTGACGGAAGAGGATATGGAGCAGGTAGATCATGCGCTGCGAATCAGTATCGGCCTTAGTTAGACGGAAAACAACAAAACGGCAGAAAGAGCCGAGCCGTATATATAGATTTAAAGTTCGATTGAACGTTGTAGTCCAGGAGGGAGAGGATCTTATGAACGAAAAGAAAAAAGCATGGGTATATACCCGGATCGATGCGCCGGAAGACAGGTATGGGAGCTTGAAGCGGCAGGACCAGAAGCTAACCGAATATGCCTCCCGCATGGGCTGGGAGGTGGTCGGTCATTCCCAGGACACCGGTTCCTGCCGGGATATGAACCGGCCCGGACTCCAGGCACTGACCGATGCGGTATCACAGGGATGTGTGAATATTCTAGTGGTGAGCGGTCCCGACCGCCTGAGCCGCAATGCAAAGGATATCATTGCCTATGCAGAGTTTTTACAGAACTTTGATGTGGAGGCTTATTCGCCAGAACAGGGGAAGATTGAAGTCCTTTGCACTTCTGTGTTAAAGGACTCGGCATTAGCGGTACCGGATGACAGTCCGAATTTGTCCATTCGTTAGGAGGCAGGCCCATGGGACAGAAGAAAGAAACAAACGAGGTCCGGTATAGTGTAGCCCGGAAATTGCTGAATCTGATGCTGGAAAATAGCTTTATCTCGGATGAGGAATACAAAAAAATTGATACCCTGAACCGGGAAACATTTTCTCCGGAGTTGTCGAAAGTATATGGGTAAAAACACTAGATATATCTGAAAACATGTGGTATTGTGTGGTGCTAACAGGAGAGCAATGAAAGAAAGGAGAGAAGCCTATGGCGAAGAAGGTTGTAAAGAAAATCACAAAAATTGAGCCTGTTAGCAGTGGTTCCGCCGCCAATGTGGTGGAAGTCAAACGTGTCTGCGCCTACTGTCGCGTCAGTACGAACTCGGCAGACCAGAAGAATTCCTTTGAAGCCCAGGTAGACTATTACACCCGGCTGATCGGAGAAAAAGAGGGCTGGGTACTGGCCGGTATCTATGCAGACGAAGCCAGGACCGGCACAAAGCTGTACCGGAGGGATGACTTCCAGCAAATGATGCAGGACTGCCGGCAGGGAAGAATTGATCTGATCCTGACAAAATCCGTAACCCGGTTTGCCAGAAACACATTGGATAGCATCAAAGCTATCCGGGAACTGAAGGCCCTTGGAATAGGCGTTTACTTTGAGAAGGAGAGAGTCAACACCCTTATGGAAAAGAGCGAGCAGATGATAACCATCTTAAGCTCTATCGCCCAGGGAGAATCCGAGAGCATTTCCACCAATAATAAGTGGTCGGTAGTACGGAGGTTCCGAAATGGTACATTCATTATAAGCAGCCCACCATATGGTTATGAGAATAATGAGTACGGAGAGCTGGTTATAAAAAAAGAGGAGGCAGAGATTGTGCGCTGGATTTTTGATGAATATCTGGGAGGGAAAGGATCCTACACCATTGCCGCCGAACTGGAAACAGCAGGGATTCCCACGATTCGTGGAGCAAAGGAATGGCAGGACAGTGTGGTAAAGGGGATTCTTCAGAACTGTGCCTATGAAGGGGATCTGCTGCTTCAGAAAACCTATACGACCGATGGAGTCCCATTCATTCGCAAAAACAACCGGGGAGAACTGCCCCAGTATCTGATAGCAGATGACCATGAGCCCATCATTACCAGAGAGGAGGCTTCGGCTATCCGCCAGATTTATGAGTATCGGAGGGAACAGCAGTGTGTGGAGGATACCAGTGTATATCAGAACCGATATGCATTCAGCAGCCGGATTCTCTGCGGGGAGTGTGGGACAAAATTTCGCAGACAGAAAATCTACATCGGAAAGCCGTATGAAAAAATCCAGTGGTGTTGTTACCAGCATATTAAAGACAGTAAGGAATGCAGCCAGAAGGCAGTCCGTGAGGACGTCATCCAGGCTGCATTTCTTAGGCTCTGGAACCGGCTAGCCAGCAATTATGAGGAGATCCTGATCCCCATGCTGGCGGCGCTGAAGGCAATCCAGGGCAACCCAGAGCAAGACCGGGAAATGCAGGAGATAGAACAGAATATTCAGGAACTAAAACGGCAGGGCTACAGGCTGGGCAGGGTATTAACCGAAGGCAGCATAAGCTCTGCCATTTTTATTGAGAGACAGAACCAGATTGAGGCACAGCTGGAAGCGAACCGGAGGCGGCTGCGGCAGCTGAAGGGGCAGAAAGCCTTTGAATGGGAGATATCCCAGACCGAATATCTGATAAGCGTCTTCCGCAACCGTCCTGCCATCCTGGAAGCGTATGACGAGGAACTCTTCCTACTGCTGGTGGAACGTATCACAGTGCTGCCCGGACGCCGGCTGGTATTCCGTCTGAAGAATGGTCTGGAACTGGAAGAAAATGAACAGGAGGTGAGCTAAGTATGAGACAACGCCATATGCCGCTGGGGTATCGGATGGCGGAAGGAAAAATAGTAATTGATCCAGAAACGGCAGAGATTATAAATCGAATCTTCCAGGAGTATTCAGAAGGAGCTTCCCTGTACCAGCTTGCGAGAAAACTTACAGAACAGGGGGCACTCAATGCAAACCATAAGCCGGTGTGGAATCATGGGACGGTTGGAAAAATCCTGGAGAATCGAAAGTATCTGGGAGATGAATTTTATCCAACAATGATAGAACCAGAACTGTTCACCAAGGTACAGGAGCGCAGGATAGAAAAGAGCAGGGAACTGGGGCGCATCATGCAGCCTAACAGCTTCAGGAATCGCTCTATGTTCGCAGGCAGTCTGGTCTGTGGAGTCTGCGGGCAGCCCTACCGCCGGTACGTGGAGCACTGTAAACAGCCGGGAGAAAAAATCGTCTGGAAGTGTAAGCACTACATAAATGAAAACAGGGTGTGCTGCCGGAACATATTCCTGGTAGACAGCCAGATCATCCAAGCATTTATGGAACTGATGAGAGGGGTGAAGGATGGGAGGCTCCAAATAGAGCCGAAAACCATCATGCAGGGCCTGACATATAGCCGTGAGGCAGCAGAACTGACCAGAAAGCTGCAGGAATTGGAGGAAAAGCCGGAGTATCCATCCGAGGAGATGGTACGGCTGATTTATGAGCGGGCCAGATTACAGTACCGGGTGTCCAAAATTCAGGACCAGAATTACCAGACAGAAAAACTGAAAACAGCCCTGGAAGAAAACCTACTCCAAAAAGAATTTGATAGTGAACTTTTTAAGGCAACGATACATCGGATTACCGTTCACAAGGACAGAAGGTTCGAATTTGAATTAATGAATGGTGTAAAAATCGAGCTTCCTATCAGGGAAGCAGCAGAAGGGAGGAAACCGGATGAGACGGGCCAGAACAGCAACCGTTGTAAAGAAAAATATCTCTGTAATTCCAGCCAATCCGGAATACAGCCGTGATACAAGGGCCCAATATAAGCGGCTGCGGGTAGCCGCCTACTGCCGAGTCAGTACCTTGCAGGAACAGCAGGAGACCAGCTATGAAGCACAGGTGAATTATTATACAGAAAAAATCAACAGCAACCCGGAATGGGTGTTTGCAGGAATCTATGCAGATGACGGGAAGAGCGCTACCATGACCCGTAAGCGGAATGACTTTCAAGCAATGATTGATGACTGTATGGCAGGAAAAATTGATATGGTCATCACAAAATCCATCAGCCGCTTTGCCAGGAACACGGTAGACTCCCTTACCCATATCCGAAAATTAAAGGCAAAGAATATTGCCGTGTATTTCGAGAAGGAGAATATCAATACCCTGGGGGATGGCGGGGAAATGCTGATCACCATTCTAAGCAGCCAGGCCCAGGAGGAAAGCCGGAACTTGAGTGAAAATGTACACTGGGGGTATGTGCGGCAGTTTGAAAACGGAGTGGTGTATGTAAATCACAATAAATTTCTGGGATACACCAAGGATGAAGAAGGAAATCTGATCATTGTGCCGGATGAGGCGAAGCTGGTCCGCAGGATCTTCCGACTATATCTGGAAGGAAACAGCATTAACAAAATTGCAGAGACGCTTACCAAGGAAGGAATCCGGACTGTGACGGGAAACACCGTGTGGCATGCCACGGTGATTTCCAAGATGCTGATGAATGAAAAATATATGGGAGATGCGCTGCTGCAAAAAACTTATACCGTGGATTTCCTGGAGAAAAAAAGAGCAGTTAATAAAGGAATTGTACCGCAGTATTACATCGAGGGCAACCATGAGGCGATTATTCCTCGGGAATTGTTCTATCAGGTACAGGAGGAGCGGGCCCGGCGAGCGAATGTTTACCGCCCGGCAAAAAAGAAGGGAACCACCATCCGAGGAAAATACAGTTCCAAGTATGTGCTGGCCGACATCATGTACTGCAAAGAGTGCGGACAGCCTTACCGCAGGCAGGTATGGGTGAACGGCGGAACCAAGAAGCCGGTGTGGCGCTGTTACAGCCGCTTGAAGAGCGGAACCAAAAAGTGCAAACATTCCCCCAGTCTGGAAGAAAAAGCGCTCCACGAAGCGATTATGGAGGCCGTCAACTCTGTGGTAAAGGATGAAGGGGAGTTCATCGATGCCTTCCGGGATAATGTCATCCGGATCCTGGGCAGCTACTCGGATAACGTGGAACCAACCGAATATGATGAGAAGATCGATGCGCTGCAGAAACAGATGCTGGCATTAATCGAGGACAGCGCCAAAACGGAGAGCGCTGATGAAGAGTTCGACCGGGCGTACCGGGAGATTGCGGACCAGATCCGGGCCTTCAAGAAAAAGAGGACGGAGTTGATCCGGGAAAAGCAGCTGGCCGAAGCCTACGACCAGAGAGTGGAAGGTATGGGTCAGTACATCCAAAAGACCAACTACCTAAAATGCCAGTTTGATGACGAACTGGTCAGGCGGCTGATTAAGGCCATCATGGTAATCAGCGAAGATAAGATTGAAATACAGTTCCACTCAGGAATTGTGATGTCCCAGAGAATCAATGAATATGACTAAGACCGGCGGCAGAATCAACGGGTTCCTGCCTGCCGGGATTCTGACAGTGGCAAGAATAAAGTCCCCAGACACCATGTGATATCCTTATCACCGCTGGGGGTTTTATTGTTGGTATTATAGGGAGGAGTAGGAACGGTAGAAATGGAGGAACAGCACAATGGTATCGGAAGAGTTGAAAAAAATGTTTGAAGGGCGGATTGAAATGCAGGATATGCATTATGTGGGGAAAGCCTGCTATGGGAGACTGGAGGAGAATCTCAGAGGGAAGATTGAGCTGGGACAGGGCTTTATGGACAGTGGGTATACCAGGCTTACCGTCTCGGTGCTGGAGCGGACCAATGGGCTGGTGGATCAGATGAAGTTTTTGATCAGTGATGTGACTGGTCTGAAACAAGAAACGGAAGGGGAACGGATGGCAGGGCCAGAACTGAGATCGTATAAAGATTCTGTCTGGTGGAATTGTGAGATGGAAGAGGAGGACTACCAGAAGATAGCGGAGGCGGTCAATGGATATCTGTCCCTGTTTCAGTCGGAAGAACTGGTTCAGGGACAGAAGGAAGGAGAATCCCAGGGGCAGAATGAACAGGTGGGAGTGCTGCCGAGTAATATCCTTACTTAAATCATCGGAACCATATTAAATTATAGAAGGAATGAGGAAGGGAGCAGGGCTTAAATGAAATTATTTGTAAAGCGTGAAAACTGGGATGGTGGAATCTGGATGAAGCTGCCGGCCTCGGAGGAACAGGCAGAGCAGGTCCAGAAGAAACTGGCTGGTTACCATCCTTCCAGGATGTTTCCATTCAGAGGAGATGTGGAAGCGCCGGTGGCCGGTCTGACTCATCTGTTAATCGGAGAATTTGTGTTTCAGGATTCAAACCTTGGTCAGTTAAACTACCTTGCCGCAAAAATTGTCTCCTGGTCGGAACAGGAGCGGGAAGGGAGAACGCTGCCGGTGGAACTGATTGGCTATTTTGATTATGAGGCGTATGGCCGTTTAAATATGAAATCCAGTGAGCGGTTGACAGATGAGGGGCTTATCACAAGAATCAAAGAGCTAAAACCGGCAGTGGAAAAGAAGCAGAATCCAGAAGTGGTACAATCTGGGACAGCGGTATTCCGGGTGCATCTGGTATTTGATAAGAGGTATCCGGAAAAGATCTGTTTTTATTTCCCGATGTCGGAAAAACAGCTGGAGGCCCTGGAGGAGAAGTGCAGAACATATGACGTTGATGAGGTGGCAGACTATCTCAGCAATATCTGGGAATTGGATCAGTTCATACCTCCAAGGCTCACATTTAGGGAGCTGAACCAGATTGCGATAGAGATACAGAATCTGGCAGATAAAACCACTGTGTCGAGAAAAAAACTTCTGGCTTCCCTGGAGGCGGAGGTTCCAAGGGATGCAGATGCAGCGTGTCGGATTATCCGTAATTATAAGGACTATGAGTTCCTTTCAGTTCAGAAGTCGTCTGCGGAGAGCTATGCGAAGTATCTGTTGAATCTACATCAGATTCACATAGAGAAGGAGCTGGAACCATATGTCCGTCTCCAGGAATATGGTTTGCAGAAAATGAAAGAAAACGGGCCAGTGGAGACAATATTTGGCACGCTGATCTGCAAGGGACATCCGATACAGAAACTAAGTCCGTCTGTTCAGGAATTCCGCCTGTACAATTCATTGGCTGTAACTGCCTATCGGAATGGAAGTGAATCCTTTGTGCCGGAGCTTTTAAGCGGGGAGGAACTTCTCTCATATGAAAGCATGATCCGGGAAAAAATCCAGGCCAGCTTAAAAAGCTGCCCCGATAGGGGGCTGGCGGAATATCTGTTTTCTGAACTGCTTAAAAAACGGGTTGCATCCATGATGCCAGATGTAGAAGCATATGCCGGCAGCCTTTGGGGTGTGCTTACAGTACGAACTTACGGAGAATTAAATGACCGGGAGTTGGCGGCTGTGATGGAAGAGTGGAAGGCGATGGCAGATAGCGGATGGGGAGAAGAACTGTTTTACCGGCCTATTCGGACGGAAAAGGGTGATATATATTGGCTTCTGGGATACAGACAATAATGACAATCTGTTCATAAAAACGGAAAAGGAGTTTCGGCGGGACTGCCTGGGCGGAAGTCATATTGGGCAGGAACTGCAGTTTTAACGTGGATCTTTTAACACAAGTTTTTAATGTAAGCCCAAAATAGTGGCTAAATACGAAAAGAACAAATGTTCTGAAATGTATTGCGATCTCAAGTCTGCTCCTGTATAATAGCAGTAGAAAGAGGATGCGTCAGATCAGATGATTCGGTTATTTGAATTTCGGGATTTGGATAGGATTATGGAGATTTGGCTGGAGGGGAACCTGAAGGCTCATCCATTCATAAAAGAGGAGTATTGGAGACAGAATTATGAGACAGTCCGCGCTGTGTTGCCAAATGCAGAGATGTATGTGTTTGAGAAAGACGGGGAGGTCCAGGGCTTCATTGGCATGGACGCAGAATACATTGCTGGATTATTTGTAGCGGAGGGACACCGAGGACAGGGGATTGGCCATCAGCTGATTTCAGAGGTAAAGCGGAAAAAGCGCCTGTCATTGCATGTATATGAGAAGAATACAGGCGCTGTGGCATTTTATCAGGCGCAAGGATTCCGTGTTGAAAACAGCATGACAGAGAAAGAAAATGGGGAGCAGGAGTATCTGATGGTGTTTCATGAGGGCAGCGAATAAAATGAGGGAACATAGCTTGATAAGGTGGCTGAAATAACTTTTTGGGCAGTTACTTATAAATTGTCATTTATTATGAAGGAGGAGTTACAAAATGTCTAAATATAATTTCTACTATGATGAGTCTGAGCATAGCCGAAAAATCAACTATCAGACAGTAAGTGCCTCTAATTATTATGATAATTTCGTAACCATGGTTGTAGGATGGTCAGCCGAGAAGGATGATATTCTGCAACGGCATGCTTCTTTTGAGGCTAAGTACGCAGACAGAAAAGATCGTAATGGTGAAATAAAAAGTACGATGTTTCAGCAAAAACAATTTAAGTATGGTTTTGCCTCCCTTAATAAGCCGAATGCTCAGTTTGTAAATGATTTTCTGTCGCTTTTTGACGAGGAAATTCATATTTACTTTTCTGTTTCCAGCAAGATCGAATACCTTATGTTGCAGGTTTTTCAAGGGTACGAAAACAGTTTTCTCTTTGATGCAGACTTTATGAAGTATTCCATTACAAAGGCTCTCGTTATATATCGCCCGAAGGAAATCATTAAATGCCTCTACGAATCACCCGAAGACTTTTTAGAGGAACTAAAGAAGTTTTTCCGAGATAGGATTGAATGTAATAAAAACAATTTGGAATTGAAGCAAGCAGAGACGATGGCATTTCAAGAAATTTTACTCGTATTAGATGAAATTTCAGATGCTCCAGAGCTTGATTGGGATTATCATATGCCTTTTGATGGGTTCTATAAGTATCTACAGGAGAAAAATTTACAGAACTATTCACTTATTATTGATAAAGAAGGTGAATCGGAGGAAGAAAGCAAAACTCTAAAGTCTGCCCGTGAAATAGGACTGGAAAATTCAGATGAAGCCGATTCTATGGAACATTCAGGTCTTCGTATGGCAGATATGATGGCGGGAATAATTTCTAAGCTGTTGAAGGGGTTATGCGATTCCTTACGATACCAATCTCTTGATGAAAGCACCAACAAAAAGATTCTGGACGTAGGTTGGTTTTGCTTGAGTGAAGTTCAATTAGAGCTTTACAAAAAGCTATATCGTCTTATTTGCGAATGGCAACCAGCTTGGTACAAATCGTACTCTGGCATTTATTCTGATAATTTGGTTGTATTCAATGCTTTGCTTAATTTTATGAACCATTTTGAATCTGCCGAACAGATCCGGGCTGATATAGATATGCAGGGCGAATATTTTAATGCGTTTGCTTGTGAGCAGTTGGCAAGGTATTTTGAGCGGAGAAGATGCAAACTGCCCATTGAGCCTGTAATTCCCTTTGATGAAGAATCATATTTGAACTCAAGGGGTGGGAAGGCATATTTTGATTCGATGAACCAACTTCTTTTGCCGTTGCATGAAGGTTCTCAGACTTTTGATGTATTATCGGTTGGGGTGGATCAGAAATTCACTCCGATAATAACAATTCTAAAAGATGGAGAATCTGAGTGCTTTCGACTTCCAAATGAACTAAGTGAGTGGGTTTGTAGTGTTGTTGGAATGGCTGCCAGGGGGATGAACCTTTTCCCTACCAAAGTGACTTTTTCCAATATTAATGGAAGCTATTATGTGGATATACTTTGAATATAAGGCAAAAAAGAGAAGAAAAGAAAAAAGCAAAGGAAGATAATGAAAAGAAATTCTATAACTTCCAGTTATATAAAAGGGAGTTGTTATCGAATCAACCATTTTTGAAACATACCATAAGGCTTCTAAATATGCAGGAGGTGGCATTATGGCAACCTGGAATCCATGGCACGGATGTAGAAAAGTAAGTCCGGGGTGTCTGAACTGCTGTGTGTACCGCAGAGACGCCGAATTTGGAAAAGACAGCAGCTTCATAGCCAGAACATCCAGCTTTGATCTGCCGGTAAAGCGGAATCGAAAAGGTATATATAAATTACAGCCGGACGAGGGGGCCGTGTATACTTGCATGACCTCAGACTTTTTTGTAGAAGAAGCGGATGAATGGCGGCCTGAAGCATGGAAGATGATTCGGGAGAGGGATGACCTGCATTTTGTAATCATTACAAAACGAATCCATCGATTCCAGGTCGGACTTCCAAAAGACTGGGAAGAAGGATATGACAATGTAACAATCTGCTGTACCTGTGAGAATCAGAATATGGCCGATTATCGGCTCCCCATTTTTCTGAATTTACCAATCAGACACCGGACGATCATTCATGAACCAATGCTGGAATGGATTGAGATTCGCAGATATCTGGCAACCGGATTAATTGAACAAGTTACTTGTGGCGGGGAGTCTGGCCCAGAGGCCAGGATTTGTGATTACGCATGGATCTTAGAAATCATGCAGCAGTGTGTGGAGTATGATATTCCTTTCTGGTTCAAACAGACAGGTGCTAAATTCAAAAAAGGAAACCGTATCTATCATATTGAGCGGAAAGACCAGATGCACCAAGCGGAAAAGGCTGGGGTGAATTACAGATACGAAAGAAATATAATTAAATAAGAGATACAAGCTTGCATAAATTTAAGGAGTAATTAAGCATCATAATACATAATAAAAATGACCGATAAAATTGGACTTGACTGGTCATTTTTGTTAATTACAAGCTAGAAGGCTGTTATGATAGGGCGTTGGTTAGTAAACGTTGTTTATCGTAATAGCCTTTATTTTATTCGTTCGAAAAAAAACGATTAAGAAAAAGTGACTGAGGTGGTTGATAAATATGCAGACTTGGTTCAAGAGCTAGAAACCTTACAGGGGCCGCGGATTAAATTGTAAAAAGGGACAGAGGAGGTTAAATGGTAAATTTTTTGCGAATGGAGTTAAAAAAGGTGCTTGGTGTGACCCGATACAGCGAAGATGCAACATATATCGGAAGCTGTGGTTATGTGAGAGTAAATGAGGAAGTTCGTATGCGTCTGGAGTTTTCCAGATCCTCTACTACAACATATGACGGAATCGTTATGACAATGTTTAACCGAAAAGAGGGAACGATTGATACCAATGCGTTGAAATTCCGGGATATTTGGGGCAGGAAGGCGGTCAGCAATCCAAATTTCAAGGAAGGGATTATCCCGCATATTTGGGAAAACAAGGAGAAGGAGTGGTATGTCTATAAGCCGAACCAGAAGGATTACCAGATATTGGCGGATGAGATTAGTCAATATGTCGGACTGTTTCAGGAGGCAGAAATAACTCAGGGACCGCTAATGAATATGTAAATCCAGGAATATGGTGAGGCTTTGCTGTGAAGGAAGTGATGGTGTTCACTGTGTAAATAGAAAAAAGCAGATTGTTATGACAGGGAGAGACTGATGAAAATCAGTGTCTTTTTTCTTTTGCAAGAGAGACAAAAAGAAGGAGGCAGAGTTCTGGCCGGGAAAAGATATCTGACTCTTTTTTGAATGGATTTAGAACAGAAAGCGATAGAAAGGGTGAAGATGGCGACCGAGATGTCCCTAAGACTATACGGACGCCCCTTGGTTGTAACAGACAGTGGAGGGAAAGACAGCGCAGTATGTAGGGAAATTGTCAGACGTGCCAGGATACCATTTGAGATTCATCACAACCTGACTACAGCAGATGAACCTCAGACCATTTACTATGTGAGAGATATTTTTCGCAAGTTGGAACTGGAGGGGATTACCTGCTGTGTGAATTATCCGATTTACAAAGGCCAGAGAGTTACCATATGGTCTCTGATCCCTATGAAAAAATTCCCACCGACAAGGCTGCAGAGATATTGCTGCCAAATTTGTAAAGAGAACTCCTGCCAGGATCGCTTTATTACTACCGGTGTGCGATGGGCGGAGAGTGCGAAGAGGAAGACTAGCCGGGGAGTTTTTGAGAACTTTGTCTCGGATCCCAGTAAGAAGATTATCCTGAATAATGACAATGATGAGCAACGGATGCTGTTTGAGAACTGCACATTAAAAGGGAAAAGAACCTGCAACCCGATTGTGGACTGGCGGGACTCAGATGTGTGGGAATATATACGCAGCGAGCGCCTGGAGATTAATCCGCTTTATGATATGGGATTCTACCGAGTCGGCTGTTTAGGATGCCCTATGGTAGGGAAGAACCGTTGGACGGAGTTTCGGCTATTCCCGACCTACCAGCGGGCATATATAAGATCCTTTGGAAAAATGCTTGATGTAATTCATGCTGGCGGGGGCAAGACAAAGTGGAAGATGGCGGAGGATGTTTTTTCGTGGTGGATGGAGGAGGAGACCATCAAGGGTCAGATGAGTTTGTTTGATATTACGGAATGGAAAAATGTAAATGAAACATAGAATTAGATAACAGGAGTTGCAGCAGTCAACCTTGGGGCATGGGAATTGACACCAGCTAGACTGTAAGGTTGAAGAAATATCTGTCCCTGCATGTATACGAAAGAAACACTGGAGCAGTATCATTTTATCGAGCAGAGGGTTTTAAGGTTCAACAGAGCATGACGGAAAAAGAGATAGGTGAGAAAGAATTCCTGATGGTCTACGGAGAATCGAAACAGACAGCAGTATCATAACAAAAACGTCCAGCTTTCATATGCTCGTCAAACGCAGCCAAAGCACTGAGTATGAACTCCAACCAGTAGGAGGAGAATGGGTTTATAATGAGATGATATGAATTTATAAAGCTTTGTGGGAAAATAATCCATTCCATGTTATAATAACCTTAATATAGTTAAGTGGATTATATGCAAATCTAGTAGGTTTAAAAAGAGTAGTTTACTGGGCTACTCACCCTATATTTATGAAGGCGTTGTTTGGTAGCTTACTGTCCTCGAAGGAGATTTGCTTATTTCTATTTGACATTTACAAATCCTTTGTAGACCTTTAATTTTGCTTAGCAATTTGCTTTGGAGTAGCCCCTGATATATAAATGATATATGTAGATATATGTTCCTAATGGTAGTCAAAGGACATTTGCGAATGCTACAAGAACAGGTTGTTAAAATGAATAAAAGATTATATTGAATCTGATGGTAGGCTTTAAGGTGAAATGGTACTATCAGAATATAATTATGTATGTATAGCTTTGCAATGGTGTAAGTGTTTTAAATCAATATTTATTGCTATTAAAAAGGTGGATGGAAGGAGTAAACTATGGCGAAATATACGGATGATGAGATACGTGGTATATCGAAAATAACTTGCAAGATTGCTGGTGAATATTTGGGGATATCATCAATGGCAGTAAGCATTGGTATGAGAAATGGTGTTTTGCCAATTGGTTTTGCCATTCATAATGAGGAGCGTGACAGAAGATACTCAGAAAGTTGGTCATATCATATTATTGCTGAACGGTTAATTGCATATAATCATGGAAAAATAAATGAAATCCAGGTTCAGAATATCGAAAAGAACCTGACCACAATAATTGAAAAGTTTGAAGAAATGAAACAAGACCTGCTTTTTATATTAAGCGAAGACGCAGAACCGAAGAAATAGAGCTGTTTGAGTACGCGTTTTCGCTGTCCAAGTATAAAGATGAAGAGAAAAAATACGAAGGGGGGAGGAGTTGGCATGAAAGGTAAGGAAGTGATTTCCTTAACGAGGCAACAGCTTTATGATGAAGTTTGGAAACAGTCACTTGTAAAGGTTGCCCAAAAATATAATCTACACTATGGACGGTTAATTAGCAGTTTAAAACAGGCGAACGTCCCATATCCTCCTTCTGGATATTGGACAAGAGTGGATTTTGGAAAAGATGTATCAACAGATTTAGTACCTTTATCAGGTGATGTAGATGTGTCTGTAGAGTTGACGCTGGCAGGTGCTGTAGTAACCAGAAAACGGAAGAAAAGCTTTGTAGAGGAAGAAAAAGTTGAAAAAGCAGTACAGCCAGAAGAGAGATGTATAGAAGCGATGGAGAGGCTTAAAGAGGAAGCGCCAACTGTGATACCATTTTCTACAAATTTAGATATACCGGATACGGTTTTATACTTTTTAACGACTGATGAAAAAGCGAAGGTAATTGAAGCAATCAATAGTTTGGAAATTAAACAAAATGCTCACCTACATAAGAATTTAGTTGTATATAAGAGAGCAATAAAAGAGTATAAGGATTATCTCAAGGAACATAATTTCTCAGCAAGGAATCGAAATTATTATGATAGAGGAAAAACAGTTGAGCCACCTCGATTTATAAATGATGTTTCTGAGGATGGATTAAGCCGGGCTATTTTAATTATGGATGTCATATTTAAAACAGTAGAAAAACTGGGAGGAGAGGTGCAGCAAGACTTGTCTGTAAAGATACGACAAGATGTTGTGCATTTTAAGTTTGCAGAGGCCCAGGATAAGGTACCCCATGAAATAACAAAGCAGGAGGCAAAAGAATTACTGGAGTATAAAGAGGCCAAACGATATAAAAGATATGCAAGCGAACCTAAAATAAAAAAATACGATAATGTATACAATGGTAAGCTTCGTATTGTGTTTGACGACAGCTCGTATATTAAAGATAGTGTAGAGTTAAAATTAGAGGAGCACTTGGATGAAATAATAATTCGTCTTTATGAAATTTCCAATGTACACAGAATCGAACGGGAAAAGAGAGAAGAGCAGCATCGTTTATATTTGGAGGCGAAACTCCGTGAAGAGGAAGTGAAAGAAAGACGGCAGCAGGAAGCGGTAAAAACGCAGGCACTGGAGAATATAGCAAAAGATTATCGGATTGCTTGTGAGATTAGAAATTACATAACTGCAATACTAAATAAAGGAGAGCTGACCGAAGCTGATTTTGAATGGATTGAATGGGCGAAGAAGAAGGCTGATTGGTATGATCCAATTGTCGCTAGGGAAGATGAGTATTTGGGGAAAAGGGACCATTCACGGTCAGATGAAGATAAGATGATAATCAAGAAAAAACAGAGCAGTATTTATGGTTGGTAAATGTGTCATCTACTAATATTAATAATTAAAGATAATGTGAAGATTGTTAGTTATATAATAGTATCATAATGTGAAATATTATTTATAATTTTTTGAGAGAGAAGGAACGGAGATATATGGACTATATTTTAGAGTTTGATGAATTTATTCGTTCTATTAAACAAAATATAGATACAAAGTATTCATTTTTGTTGGGTGCTGGTGCATCAGTTGAATCAGGGATACCTTGTGCTAGCGAATGTATTTGGGAATGGAAAAGAGATATATTCATTTCTCAAAATCCTACATTGGCAGAAATGCATAATAATATCAAATCACAAAATATAAAACGGTCAATCCAAAATTGGTTAGATAATCAGGGTACATATCCTAAAGAAGGCGAAGATATTGAATACTCTTATTATATTGAGAAAGCATTTAGAATTCCAGACGATAGAAGAAAATATTTTGAACGAAACATAACAGGAAAGACGCCAAGTTTGGGATATCATATACTATGTTTGTTAGCAGAGCGAGAGATAATTAAAAGTGTTTGGACTACCAATTTTGATGGCTTAATTATTAAAGCTGCGCATAAATATCAACTAGTTCCTATTGAGGTTACGTTGGAATCACAAGACAGGATATATCGTACTGATGCTAATAAGGAGTTGCTATGTATTGCTCTACATGGCGATTACAAATATGGTCCTCTAAAAAACAGTAAAGAGGAATTAGATAGCCAGAGTGATATTTTTGTTAATGCCTTATCATTTGAAGCATCAAAACGTTATTTTGTTGTAATGGGGTATAGCGGAAGAGATAAATCACTAATGCAAGCAATAGAGCGTAGCTTTTGTAGAAGTGGTGCTGGAAGGCTTTATTGGTGTGGATATGGTAGGAATATTGCACCAGAAGTGAGAGTTCTGATTGAGAAACTCAATTTGTATGGGCGAGAGGCGTTTTATATACCTACAGATGGTTTTGATAAAACAATGCTTAATATTGCGCATATGTGTTTTGAAGACAAGGAACTACAAGAAGAAGTTGAAAAATTAAAAGCTGATCTGGGTGCTGGGTATGAGTGTAGAACAACAACGTTTTCACCGTATAAGGAGGGTGTAAACAAAATTGTAGATACAAATGTTTATCCAATTAAATTTCCAGATAAATGTTACCAATTTGAGGTGAAAAACAGTTCAGTTATGAACCTATGGGATTATTGCAAGCAGCTGATTGATTATAACATAGTTGCAGTACCTTATAATGGAATGATTTATGCTTGGGGAAATCGAAATTCGATTAGTAACATGTGTGGCCCTAACGTTAATGGAACGATAGAACTAGTACCATTGACAAGAAAAATTTTTTTTGACAATGGCACTTTAAAAAGTATGCTTTTAAAAACATTGCTTATTGTTATTGGAAAGCATAGCAATTGTAAATATAATAGAAACAAAATATGGAGAGAGTCAAAAAAAATAAACTACACTATAAACGGAAAAAATATTGAAGCATATCAGGGCATACGGTTTTCATTATTCATGGATTGGAAGTACTCATATTTGACACTAACGCCTGCTTTTTATTATAAAGATCGAAATAATGTTAGCAAGGAAGAAAATAAAGAATTTTCGGATAGATTTATGGAACAAATATGTAAAATGCAAGCGAATAAGAATTATGCGGCTTATATTAAACATTGGATAAATATAATTTTTCCAGATGGTAAATCGATTATTTCAATGTATCCATGTAATTCTGAATCAGGGTTCGAGTTTACAATTGTCAATAAAAGTCTACTTGTTGGGTTGAGATCAAGACAGGCATTACACAATCCTGATGATTATATGAAAAAAAGAATATGCATTGGAGGCGCAGAACTTGCAGATACAGAATTAAAATTTTATAATCCTGCCCAGAATGCGATGCATACAGATTTTCATCCTATGCGAGGGTTGATTAATAATAAACCGTATGATTTCTATATGAATAATAGATTGTTTAAATCAAACATATCTTTAGGAGTGATAAGCCCAGTAGGATCTGAAAAAAAATTAGAGGATTTTTTGGATCGACTTAATAAAAAACACAAAGTTAATTATAATGTTGATTACGTTATTGATTATCCTGGATTTCAGTCCGTCTATGGGGTTGGACTCAGTGTTCCGCTAATTGCGGAATGGGCTCTATTAGATGATAAAATGCTAAATAAAGCCAACTTATATCAGTCATGCTTGAATTTTGGTGATCAGATTAAGAAGAAGATTGAATATCTAAAATCTCGTGATAGTGTAGATGTTATTATTATTTATATTCCCAAAGAGTATGAGTTATTTACTTTTTTTAATGATGGAAATATTCATTATGATTTGCATGATTATGTAAAAGCTTTTTCTGTTCAAAGACATATCTCGACACAGTTTATTAGAGAAAAAACAATTGATAGTGAGTTGGATTGTCAAATTGCCTGGGCTTTATCTCTTGCAATTTATGTAAAAGCTGGAAGAACACCTTGGATTTTAAGTGGCTTAAGAACTGACACCGCGTTCGCGGGAATAGGTTACAGTGTTGATCATATTAAAACGGATAACCAAACACTTATAGGGTGTAGTCATATTTATGGAGCAGACGGCCAAGGGCTCCGATATAAATTATCAAAAATTAAGGATGTAACATTTGATTCAAAAAATAATCCATATTTATCAGAAAATGAAGCTTATCAGTTGGGCTTAAATATTAAAGAACTATTTTTTGATTCATTTAAAACGCTTCCTCAAAGAGTGGTTATACATAAAAGGTTCCCATTCCAGAAACAAGAGATTGATGGATTAACAAAATGTTTAGGAAGTGCTGGGGTTAAAGACATTGATTTAATAGAGATAACTCTTGAAGATAGATTTCGATGTTTTGAATATGATAGAAGATTACAAATTGATGGGTACCCAGTAAGAAGAGGCGTGTGTTTTGCTATTAATGAAAATACGGCATATCTCTATACTCATGGAATAGCCCCTTCGGTAAAAAACGCTAACCTGCGATATATTCAAGGTGGAAAAAGTATACCGGCTCCTTTAAAAATTGTTAAACATTATGGTAATGGTGATCTGGCTCAAATAGCAACAGAAATATTGGGGTTATCAAAAATGAATTGGAATAGTTTTGGATTGTATTCAAAGTTACCATGTACAATTCAGTCATCCAATGCTATAGCAAGAGTTGGCTGGCTATTATCGCAGTATGAAGGTGTGGTATATGATTATAGGAATTTCATGTAGAGATTATAGTTAGTATTTGATATTTCAAAAAATTATGATATAGTTATTACATAGGAGAATTTATATTCGTTAGTGTTACTGCAACGATGTACTATAATGTTAGGGGGATATCCCTCTGACTACCTCACTTTACTATATGTGAATTATAATAATCACAATGTGGGCATGGATAAGGTAGAATTCTCCTATTTTATTTGGAGGAAGTTATGCTTGAAGAACCTAATATGGTAAGAGAAAAATTCTTTAATATGAAAAGCCGCGAAGATGTGGCTGACATATTGGGTATAAAAGAAAAAAGTTTAAGATATTTTTTATATAGCATAAAACCAGATAATATGTATGTCGAGTTTTCAATCTCAAAAAAGAATGGCGGGGAAAGAGTTATTTGTGCGCCAAATGATAAACTCAAAGCTATTCAAAGGAAATTAGCAGTTATATTGAATATGGTATATAAAACGAAGCCAGCAGCTCATGGATTTGTTTTGGACAAAAATGTGGCGACTAATGCCAAAGGACATGTAAAAAAGAAGTATGTTTTCAACATTGATTTGGAAAATTTCTTTGACCAAATTCATTTTGGTAGAGTCAGAGGTATGCTAATGAAGCCGCCATATAATTTGGGTGAAGAAGCTGCCTTAGTTATTTCGCAAATTGCTTGTTATAAAGGAAAACTTCCTCAAGGAGCCCCTACATCACCAATTTTAACAAATATGGTATGTGCACCGTTAGATACTCAATTGACTAAGCTGGCAAAGAAATATAATTTGCAATATAGTAGATATGCAGACGATATTACATTTTCAACATATAAAGCTGATTTTCCAGTGGAAATTGCTTATGTGGATTTTAATGGGGTTCATGTGGGCACTGTCTTGGAAGAACTTATTAAAAAAAATAATTTTTTGATAAATTACAATAAGGTTAGAATATCTGATTATCGACAGAGACAGATAGTAACCGGTTTAGTTGTTAATCAATTTGTTAATTTGAGACGAGATTATATAAAGGAAATTAGGGCATTATTATATAGCTGTAAAGTTAAAGGTCTTTTAGAGTCTGCGAAGCTATATGTTGAGAAAGGAAAATGCAAAAATCCTAAAATTATTGAAGCGGTCAATTCAGGAAAGAGTGAAAAAGAAGATGAGATTATTAATTGGTTTTTACAAGTATTAAAAGGGAAAATTGAATATATAAAAAGTATTAGGGGAGATAATAATCCTACCTATCTTAAATATGCTTCTGAGTTGAATCGAGTTTCGGGCAAAATATTCTTTCGTGTAGATGAATACTTGGATTTTATAAAGCAGATAGAAAAATCTGTATTCATAATTGAAATTAATGCTCTTGATGATTACATACAAGGCAGTGGTTTTTTGCTTGATCCGGACTTACTTCTTACTAATCACCATGTAACAAAAAAAGAAGGCTTCTATAAGGTAACAACTTTTAAAGAAGACCAAATAGGCATTATATCTAATGAGATTAAGTTCCTAAAAAGAAATGAGAATATAGATTATGCTTGTTATAATGGGTTTGGTAGAGAAGATCTAATTCCATGGGAGTTGGGGGATTCGGATGATATAAAAATAGGTAGTAAAATTATTATGATTGGCTATCCCGATTATAATTTAGGAAATACACCAGATGTTCAAACTGTATATGTTACTGGAGAGCGAACTTTTATGGGACAAAAGTTAATAACAGTAAGTGGCAGAATTGTGCATGGCGCAAGTGGGGGTGTTGTATTAAACGAAGAGCATAAGGTGATTGGAATGATAAGATGTGGTGTTGTGTCTTATTGTGAAACTGATACAACTAATAACCACGGTTTTATACCTATAAATGACATTATGAAAGATATAAAGAGTTAATAATGATGCCGCCAGGGTCCTGCTATACCCTGGCGACATCATTATTATCCACTCAACAAATGTCGAGGTGGTAATAATGATGCGGAATTGTGGTTTGGAAGGAAAATAGGGGGGGGACGCAAGATATAGTGATTTGAAGGACCAAAATGGGGTCAAAAACATGGTAAAAACCGTTTTTGACTCCTTATTTTTGCCCTTTCGACAGATGACATCGGAGATTTAGAGATAAAAAGAGAAAATACGAGGAAAGTTCTTCTTCTGGATAGTGGGGTATATATATCCCGATAACCCCAGGGAATTTGACTTTTGGTATATGGTGGTCAAAACAGGAATGGATAACTATTCTTTCAAATAAAAAATTAAATGCTACTTGTGTAAGACTAAAACTCTACTATGTGCTGGAAAAGTGGTATTTACTTCTTCATTATTAGAGGACTTTTTCAGGGACATTTTTCTTACTTTTTTACAGATGGTAAAGGATGATGTTTCATGGTAAAATATTATACTAGGGTGTAAAGACATCGATGAATAAAAGGTCTTATTATGTGCTTTATTTGGTTGGGGGAGGGACTGCTTAATATGGCTAACAGAATTTTCGATAAAAAGAATGTAATTTTACTGAAGGTTAACGAAGATGATTTGAATACTTTTTTAGTTGATATGGATATTGACGATGAAGGAAATCCAAAATATTGTTTGGACGATTTTACTAAAGCTATATGCAACACAATTCCAGAATATGTTTTTGCGCAATATGAAGATCCCAATATTCATCAAAATGATATTGTTGAAAAGTTAAGAGAAGCGGCTCATTGCATTTATAAAATCAAAGACTTTCAATTAATGAAACAGTGGTGTGTAGATAAAGATATTAATGCATATAACGAATTAAAAAAGTCTAGTACAGCTAAACGGGGAGAATTTGGAGAGTTGTTGTTGCATTTGATATTAAGGGAATTTAAACGTACAATACCACTTATTTCTAAAGTTTATTTTAAAGATAGTGCGAGTGTGCCTGCGCATGGATTTGATGCAGTACATATTTCCACGGATGAAAAAATTTTATGGCTTGGTGAAAGTAAACTTTACGATGATAGTAAAGAGGGAATAAAAGCATTAGTAAAGGATTTGAATGAACATATTAATATAGAATATTTAAATGACCAGTTTGTAATAATTAAAAAAAATCTTGATAATAATTCAATACCTGACAGAGAACAATGGATTGATACGATAACGAATTGTACAAAGCTAAGTGATAAACTTAATATTATAAATATACCAATGCTTTGTACCTACACACATGACATTTACAAAAAGTTTTCTGATATGAATGATCCTAATGCAGTAGCTTACCATAAATTAAATATTAGAGAGTTAAAAGAATATTTTGATAAACAGAACAAAATGCCATTAAAAGATAGAGTTAATATTATACTTATGCTATTTCCTGTAAATGACAAAAATGAATTAGTCATTAATTTGCATAAACGTCTTTGGCATATGCAGAGTATTTGAGGTGAAATATGGACAAGACAACAGAGATTATATTAGAAGTTGAAAATGTAGAAATAATTTCTTGTGAACAGAGTTTTAAAATCGTTTCATATTGCACACAATTGTTGTCACAACATTCAGCGGAAGCAGAATTATCCGCAAGAAAGATAGTAATACATGTTCTGAATAATTGGGGAAAAGTTGATGACAACTTATATGAAGTGTGGGCGGATTTGATTGAAACATTAGGATTTTATCCATATATTCAAAAAAATAGCACTGATTTAAAAATTATGTCTTTTGCTGATGATGTGCGAATGAGTTATTTTCAGTCAGATTTTTTAGAAAATACATATCTACATAAAGAACAAAAGAAAATTTCTAATTATCTTCTGGCAGGGAAAAATATAATTGCTAGTGCACCAACAAGTTTTGGAAAAAGTTTGCTGATAGAAGAAATCGTAGCTTCAAAAAAATACAAAAATATAGTTATTATACAGCCAACTTTAGCATTGCTAGATGAAACTCGATTAAAATTGAAGAAATATGCCGATGACTACAAAATTATAGTGAGAACTTCGCAGCCATATTCTGAAGATAAAAGAAATCTTTTTCTGCTAACAGCGGAAAGGGTAATGGAGTATGAGCCCCTACCTCAAATAGATTTTCTTATTATAGATGAATTCTATAAATTGAGCCTTAGAAGAAAGGATGGCCGGGCAGATACCTTAAACAATGCGTTTTTGAAGGTGGTAAATAAATTCCATCCTAGATTTTACTTCTTAGGACCAAATATAGATGGAATAACAGATGGATTTGCAGAAAAATATGATGCAATATTTTATAAGTCAGATTTTTCTTTAGTAGATTGTAATGTAATAGATAAGAGTAATTTAATTAACTGGAGTAGCAGTGATAAACAGATTGATAAAGAAAAAATCTCAATTTTGTGTGAACTATTGAGCGAGTTACGAAATGAACAAACGCTTATATATTGTTCAACTCCTGCACGAGCAAGACGTATGGCCAAAGTATATTTAGAATATTTGCAAAGAATAGGACGAGAAAACAATAATCAACTACCATTAATAGAATGGATTGATAAAAATGTTTCGCCGGAATGGAGTTTGGCTAAGGAATTGCAATACGGTGTGGCAATTCATGATGGTTCTCTACAAAAGCATATAGGAGCTTCAATTATTAAATATTTTAATGAGGGACGGTTAAATTGTATTTTTTGTACCTCTACGATAATTGAAGGTGTCAATACCAGTGCTAAAAATGTAATTTTGTTCGATGAAAAAAAGGAGGAAACGAAATAGATTTTTTTGATTACAGTAATATTAAGGGGCGTTCTGGAAGGATGATGGAACATTATGTGGGAAGAGTATTTAATTTTTGTCACGTTCCAATGCAGGAGTCTATTGTAATAGATATCCCATTTTATGAACAAGATCCAGAAATATTGACAAATGAGATACTTATTAACATAAAAAAGGACGATGTAAAGCAAGAGGTCAGAAAGCGTTATGATCAGATTAATGCACTTCCTGCTGATTTATTAAATATTATTAAGCAAAATGGTGTTTCAGTAAATGGGCAAATCAGGATTTATAATAAATTAATTGGTGATATGAAATCAAAGGGTACATTACAAAATATCCAATGGAGTCAATTACCTACATGGGATCAAATGTACTATGTTTTAGAATTGGCAGAAAATAACCTTTTTAACTTTGATAGCAAAAGGGGAGTATTTTCAGTAAAACAACTTGCAAGATATTTGAATATGTATAGGACGAAAAAGAATATTATTGATATTGTCAATGATATTTTTAATAGTAAAATTGAGACTGTAAAGACGCTGACAGATGAGAGAAAAGCAAAATATTATGATGAAGCTATAGAAACAGCATTTCATATCTACCGACATTGGTTTCAGTTTACTATACCTAAGGCGTTTAGAGTTGTAGATAGTATTCAACGCCTGTTATGTGAAAAGAAGAACGTTAAACCAGGGTCTTATACCTTTTTTGTACAACAATTGGAAAATGATTTTATACGTGAGAATTTATCCATTCTAGTCGAATTTGGGATACCAAGTAACGCTGTAAGAAGATTGGAAAAGGTTATTCCGGCTAGTCTGTTAGAGGATGAAGTCATTGATTTTATTAAGAAAAATCGTAGTAATATGAAAAAGTATTTGTTACTATATGAAAATGAGCGGTTAGATCAATGTATATAGAAGTAGTAGGAGAATGCATATTGTTCCTTAAAATAATAGCTTGGATGAAAGAAGATAATGTATGTGAATACTGTAATGGCATTTCCGTCAGTTAATATTTAACATATGTAGCTTTTACGGGTAGTAACCCAGATGATTTTAAGATGCGTTATGAGGATGAAAATATATGGCTAACTCAGAAAATGATTACAATTTTATATGATGTTTTTATTTTGGTAATTCATCAGTATCTTAAAAGAATATTTGAGATAATGAACTGATGGATGAATCAGTTATTAAGAAATACTTAATAACTGCCTCGAATGGTAAATCCTACAGTACGAAACATTATAACTTACAGGCAATCATTGCCGTTGGCTTTAAAGTTAATAACGACCGTGCCGTAAGATTCCGCAAATGGGCTGGACAGATTGTAAAGGATTATACAATTCAAGGTTGGACGATGGACAAAGAACGCCTGAAAAAAGGGCATATGTTCACCGATGAATATTTTGAACGGCAGTTGGAGAATATTCGAGAGATACGTCTGTCCGAACGCAAGTTTTATCAAAAGGTTACGGATCTTTATGCTACAGCGTTTGATTATGACAAAGATGCCAAGACTACACGGCAGTTTTTCAAAATGGTGCAGAATAAGTATTCCGATATCGGAATATGAACAAGATGCACTGGGCCGTACATCGGCATACGGCAGCGGAATTGATTGTAGAGCGTGCAAATGCCGAAAAAGAACATATGGGCCTGACAACGTGGGAATCAGCGCCGGATGGGAAAATTGTTAAGGCAGATGTTACTGTGGCGAAAAACTATCTGAGCGAACAGGAAATGTCTTATTTACAGAGAATCGTTTCACTGTATCTCGACTATGCGGAGTTACAGGCGGAACGAAGAATACCGATGAGTATGGAGGACTGGGCAAAGCGACTTGATGGTTTTTTGGAGTTTAACGGGAACGAACTGCTGATGGGACCGGGAAAAGTCAGTGCGGAACAGGCTAAGCTTCATGCAGAGACTGAGTTTGAAAAATATCGTATTGTTCAGGATCGATTATTTATGTCAGACTATGATAAATATTTAATAGAATTAGAACATCAAGCGGATCAAAGTGACGTGTAAAGATAATTATACCGTTTCCGCTTGGGGAGAAGTGTGCTCTCTCACCATCATTATTATCCACTCAACAAATGTCGAGGTGGTAATAATGATGCGGAGTTGTGGAGAAAAGGAAAAATAAGAGGGAAAAACCACAACATATAGTGGCTTTTGAGAAAAAATCGAGGAAAAAAATAGGCGAAAAATAGCCCGTTTTGACCTCGATTTTTTTGGCCTTTTCATAGAGGCGAGACGATAAATAGGGGATATAGAGCAATAATTTCAGGTCAGCCAATTCAAAAATGGCTGGCCTTTTTAAATAGATACTAAAAGCAGAAGAGGGAGGTTTTATGCTGATAACAATCGGTGAGTTGCGCCGTATGAATGGACAGGAGGGACTGATTCTTCAGGGCTGCGGAGGTAATGAACAGCAGTGGGTGGATGGGATCAATGAATTATTTACGCTAAAGGATATCCTATTGGACGGGACAACGTTTAAAGACGTAAAGTCATTTTGCCATGAGGGCTTATCCAATCTGCTGTTCTCGTTTGAGGCCGTGAAACTGGATATGGGAAAATTGGCCGCATGGAGAATTCAGAGCCATGAGATGTTCGGAGGCACCTGGGTGTCAGATTATGTTCCAAACCGTTTGGGAGGTTTTATTGATGATATGACTGAACAGAAAAATGAGGAGAAGGCTCAGGAAGAAACTATAATATGGATAAGAACAAATGTTCGATAAAGGTATTGCGAATTTATGTTTTCTTAGGTATAATATATAAAGCTGGTAATAAATATTTTCTATAGCAAGGAATATAATTGAATATGTAGAATGTATCTACAAGGAACAAAAACTATTAATGTTCTTGTAAATGGTTTTGTGCTACTGAATTGTCTAATGCTTGATGAAAAGAAGTCTTTATTGTAGAAATAATATACTGTCTATGCTACAATTACATCAAGAACATTAGGGGAGGGTAGAAAGATGGCTAGGAAGAAACGAGGACCTGCTGAGATGCCTGATGGAGTTAACGCACAAGACATTAGAGACTCAAAAGAAAGTGTTACCGTAGACACCGGGTCTGGTAGTATGTCATTTAACCGTTTTGAAATGCAAATAAGCCAAACCCTTCACATGGCGATTGAGCTTTATGATAGTTTGGATTATCTTTTAATTCTTGATTACTATGATGATATTACATTATTTGATGACGAGAAAAATCCAGAAATTGTAAGCTACTATCAAATGAAAACTAGCGAAGATTCCATTAGCCTGAATACGGCTATTTCCGGAGATTGGCTTACGAAATTATATGCACAATTAGAACGGCCAGATTGGTTCGTGAAAGAACTCGGGCTTATAACAAATTGTCCTTTGAAAGTCACAACAAATGTTAAAGGTCACGATGGAAAAGAAAAAAGAGAAACAGTAAATTATTCTTCTGAAAAAACACCGTTTACTCGTTTTAATCCAATTACTATTAATAGAGTAAAACAGGATATTGCAAAAAAACAGGGAATAGATGTGGAAGAGGTAGACTTATCAAAATTTGTACATATTCGTACAACACTTTCTATACCAAAGCATAGAGAAATAGTTGAACAGGAAATGGGGGACTTCTTAAATAAAAAATATCCGCGTATTACGCTTGATTCGGTAAAAACAATTTTTAGTGCTATGCTCGAAGTTTTAACTAAAAGACAACAATATGAGCTATTATCAAAGGATACGCCTCATAATGAAGTGCGTGTAAAAAAGGGAATTGCAAAAAGTGATTTTATTCGGATTATAGAAGAAGCCATGCTCATCTCTATTCCTACCTTTGAGGAAATATATAAGGTGGCTGGTTTCAAAGAGGATGAGAAATATAAGGCGTCATATGAATATACAAGTATTTTAGGTGATTCACAAACAAAACCAGATGAATTTTCTAGTATATTTGTGCAGGTAAGAAAACTGTGTGCGAATGAAAGGAAAAATACAGGAGAGTCAATTTGGGAGTATGCAAATAGACTGTGTGATGAATTATATAAAGGCAATTTCATTTTGGAAGCATTATACAATCGTATGTATATATGTATTTTGATCGTATGTATTCTTATTAATGAGGGGAGGAGAGCAGTATGAATGAAATGTATTTTAAAAGTGTACTAATAGCAGATATAGGAAAACATACAGCTCGATTTCAACCATTTTCAAAAGGATTTAATGTAGTAACTAGTCAGGACAATCATGTGGGGAAATCTTCATTACTGAAATCATTATATTATACAATGGGAGCTGAGGTTTCTTATGATCCGGTATGGGATAAAAATACCAAATTATATATAGTTACGATCAGTGTAAATGATGAAGAGTATAGAGTGGCTAGATTTCAGAAAAATTATGCAATTTTTCATAATGAAGAATTGATATTATTAACTCATGGTGTTGGATATGATTTGGTGAAGAAGCTCGAAGAAATTTTTTCATTTTCAGTTTATTTGCCAAATAAAACTACTAAGAAAATTGAAATGGCACCACCGGCATTTACCTTTATGCCATACTATATAGATCAAGATACGGGTTGGAGTGGATTATATAATAGTTTTGCAAATATCGATCAGTATAGGAAGAATGATAGAATTAAATCATTGTATTATCATTTAAATATTTATACACGTAATACAGTTGAATTATTAGCACGAAAAGACTATTTAATGGAAGAAATTCAGAATTTAAAGGAAAAGGAAGAAAAACTACGAATAACCTATGAGGCACTTTTGGATGAAACAGATAACCTATTTCCTGCAGATACTGTAGAGGAATTGGAAGAAAACATGCAAATTCCGAAAGCGCAAATAGCTATTTTGGTTGATCGGATTGGAAAAACTCGAAATAAGATGCAGTCTCTTGAGACAACATTAAGGCAGCATGAGTACCAACTAGAAGTAATTCAAGAGTATCAAAAAATTAAGTTAAAAGAGGCTCCAAGAGCAAATATAGAAAAAAATCTTCATACATGTCCGCAATGCGGCTATACTTTTGACGATGAATTGTATAACATTGTTCGTTCAAATTACAATTTTCGTAATGAGGATTATATGTGTCAGCAAATTCAACTAATTATTAAATCTATTTCTGAGGAGTTGCAGCGCCATAAGGATAGATATGTAGAATTAATGAAGATGCTGGAAGAACAAGAAAAAGTGTATGATGAGTCGCAAGATGCTTATGAAGTATACGTTCGCCAGCGTGGGTTAAAAGATTCATTAAAACATTTTTTAAAGCAGTTAAGTGACAACGCATCTGAGCAGTCAGGCTTTGGAACAGAAATTAAAAAAATAGAAAAGGAACTTAGAAAGTTACCAAACAAGAAAGAGGTTGAGGAAAAGTATATTGAATATGTGCGTTTAAACATTATACAGCTCGATGCTTGGAATTCGGCCTATGAGGATAATATAAAATTACTAAAACCTATCCAAGCACAAGGAACATTAGAAAACAAAATAATTTTGGCGCAATTTGTGGGGTTGTTTCAAACGATGGAATACTTTAAAAGTCGTTCCATACGTTTACCCTTTGTAGTGGATTCGCCAAGAGCAAAGGAACCCAGTGTTGAAAGTAGCAAAAATATTTTAAAATTGATATTTCAGGTAGATATGTTACCACAAGTCATTCTTGCAACTATGGATTACGCTGACTTCCAAGTACAAATAGAACAGAAGGCTAATGTAATTGTGCTGACCGAGAAACGAAAATTATTGAATTCTAAAGACTATCATCTACATAAAGAGCAGATTGAAGATATAATTGAACTACTAAAAAATGCATGATTAATTATGATAGCGATTGTGTCTATGCGAGTGATATATAATAGGCAAAGCAGAGCTTCCAAGTGGTCTGGAAGCTCTGATTCGTATGAATCCAGAAAAAATAGGGAAGGTTTAAGATTATTGCTAAGAATATAGCTCTTGAAAGATTAGGGTTTATGGTTTTTCTTGTTGGCAAGATTTTAGCAACAACATTTTTTTCGAGAAAGTTTTAGGTATAATTTTTAGTATAATTGAGGGAGGCATAATTATTAGTTTGTAAGAGGCGGACAAGTATAGGTATTACAAGGAAGTTAATGAATCCGCCAAGGGATGATTCCACCCTTTCGATATCATTTTTATACACTCAACAAATGTAGAAACAATTGTCGAATTATCATTTCTGAGTTAAGAAGATGAAACTTGGCATCCTTTCGGACAGAGACGATAATGGATTCGAAAAGGCTTAATAATGCCTTTTGTGAATCTTTTACAGCGTCAGCGCATGTCTGGCAGAGTTTCTCTTTCAAAGAAAACTTGATTTTATGCTAAATGGAAGTATTTATCCTGTCAAAGTGATTCTGAGTTTCTTAAATTTAATAAAAAAATGTTTTTCAAATATGGAAACAGTTACTTTACTTCTTTATGAGAACTAGAGTATTATTATTAGCTAATGTACGAGGAGGAGTATGGAAAAAAGGTATCAAATTTTTATAAGTTCAACTTATGCAGATTTAGTAGAAGAACGAAAAGCCATTATGTAAGCAATAGTTGAATTAGATTGTTTTCCGGCAGGTATGGAAATGTTTCCTGCAGCTGATTCGGAGCAATTTGAATATATTAAAACTATTATAAATGAAAGTGATTACTATGTCTTGGTGGTGGCTGGTAGATATGGTTCTATAGCAGAAGATGGAGATAGCTATACAGAAAAAGAGTTTAATTACGCAGTCGAGCAAGGAATACCCATATTAGCTTTTGTGAAAAAGGATATTAGTACCATTCCACTGGGAAAAGTTGATACGGATAGTCTAAAAAGGAAAAAGTTAGAATTATTTAGAAGCAAGGTACTTGACGGACGTTTGGCTAAATTTTGGAACAATACAAGTGAGTTAAAGTATGAATTACATAGTAGTTTGTCACGAGCTTTCAAAATGAATCCAAGAATAGGTTGGGTGAGAGGGGATACGTTGATGACCAATGATTCCTATGAGAAATTGCATACATTGGAAACATAAAATATAAAATTGAAGAAAAAGATAGAGTTATTAGAGGCAAACACAAATGGTGAGGAGTCCTTGTTAATAAAATAAGATAGCAATATTAAACTTAAATGAAAAGTTAATAATCAATGATACAGTTGAACCGCGAACAGGAATGGGAGCAGTATGGATACAGTAATAACAAATTGGAAAAAGAATTTCTTCACAATCTGGACCGGACAGGCAATATCCCAGTTTTCAAGTTCTGTTCTTCAATTTGCGATTGTGTGGTATCTGACAGACCATACCGGTTCTGCCATGGTACTGACAGCGGCTATGATGATGGGGTTTCTCCCACAGGGGGTTTTAGGACCGTTTATCGGCGTCTTTATCGACCGGTATAACCGAAAAAGAATCATGATTATCTCAGACCTTCTTATCTCGGCAGCAAGTTTTGTAATGGTGATTGCAGGCTGGATGGGCAGGTTATCGACAGAACTGATTCTTGTGGTTTTGCTGGCACGCTCGGTCGGTTCCGCGTTCCACAATCCCTGCCTGCAGGCAGTTACCCCGCAGATTGTCCCGGAAGGCCAGTTGACTAGATGTGCGGGATATTCGCAGGCGTTGGAATCGGTATCACAAATCTTAAGCCCGGTTGTGGCGGCAGTGCTGTACAGTTCCTGGAGCCTGAGCGGAATTATCTCCCTGGACGTCATAGGGGCGCTGATTGCGGTAATTACGCTTGGAATCACGCAAATCCCGGAATTGCCGCAGGAGGGACGTGACAGAAAAGTACAGGTTTTGCGGGAGGCGAAGGAAGGCTTTCAGATTCTCAGGGCAAAGAAAGGGATGCTGGGGCTGGTGCTGATTGGAAGTCTTTATACTTTGGCGTTGATGCCTACCAGCGCGCTGTTTCCATTGATGACAATGTCATATTTTAATGGAAACAGTACAAGTGCCAGTATTGTTGAGGTGGTGTTCTCTGTCGGGCTTTTGTTTGGATCGTTGATATTGTCAAAATGGGGAGGAACAAGAAACAGGGTTTATACCATTGTTGGTTCCTTCCTGTTAATGAGTTTTAGTTTATTTGTATCAGGTATTTTGCCGCCGGATGGCTTTTATGTCTTTACCTTATGTTCCTGGCTCATGGGAGTCTCCGGACCATTTTACTGGGGGATGTATACGCCGCTGCTGCAAAGCAACTTTGAAGCAAAGTATCTGGGAAGGGTTCTGTCATTGTCCAGCAGTATCCGGCTGCTCAGCGGACCGCTGGGACTGGTTGTGTCCGGGATATATGCGGAACGGTATGGGGTTGAGAAATGGTTCCTGATTGCGGGAGTGCTGGTACTGGTTGCTTCTTTGTTATGTGTGGCAGTGCCTTCAGTGCGGATTTGTGATGAGGCCAGGATTTGGAAGAAGTTATGAGTCTGCCAAAATTGCTTCTTGTAAATGGTTGGGGGGTGGGGCTTTATGGATATACGGGTTTTGGAATATTATCTGATTGTTGCACGGGAAGAAAGTATTACAAAGGCAGCGGCAATTCTGCATGTTACGCAGCCGACGCTTTCCCGCCAGCTAATGCAGCTGGAGGAAGAACTGCAGGTGAAACTGTTTAACCGCACAAGCCACAGTGTTGTTTTGACGGAGGACGGTCTGCTCTTTAAGCGCAGAGCGCAGGAGATCGTTGCGCTTTCTGAAAAAACAAAGCGCGATTTTATCAGGGGGAACAGGGAACTGTCAGGAGAAATTGGGATTGGCTGCGGAGAGTTCAGAAGCATCCAGATAATTGCACAGATTATGAAGGAGTTCAAGAAAGAACATCCATTCGTAACGTTTCAGATATACAGCGGAAATTCGTCCAATATAAAAGAACGTATCGAATCAGGCATTTTGGATATTGGTGTCATTCTCGACTATGTGGATATACGCAAATATGAGTATGTCCGGATTCCGCTGAGTGAAGAGTGGGGTGTTTTGGTGAGAGAGGATTCACCTCTTGCAGCCATGGAATATGTTACGCCGGAAGATATCCGGGAGCTGCCGCTTATCATATCCGAGCGTTCCATGAGGGATAATGAGCTGGCCGATTGGATTGGAAAGAAATACGAGGATTTGAATATTGTATCTACCTATAACCTGATGTATAATGCCGCGATTATGGTTGCAAACGGTATGGGAGTGGCCGGCTGCATCAAACTCGACTGCAGGTATGAGGGAACGCGTTTTGTTCCCGCTCGGCCATCCGTTAAAAATAATTCTGTTTTCGCATGGAAGAAGGCGCTCTCACAATCTCAGGCGGTTTCCTCCTTTATAGAATTTTCCAGGATATACATAAAACGTATATCATCAAATACAACATAGGTATTTCACATATCAATAATGATGATTTACAATATAGGTGTACTGAATAAACAGTATATCTGTATCTTGCAATGGAGATGGCAGCCTGGCTTGGCGCGGATTTATTCGAGAACAGGCCACAGCAGCCGTATCTGCTGGGAAAAAATTTACAGGAGGAACCTGTTATGGAAAAACAGACAGCGGGCAGAGACGCCCTGGGAGGGTTTGCCCCCAAATTTGCGGAGCTTAACGATGATGTACTATTTGGCCAGGTGTGGGCGGGAGAGGATAAACTGTCCTCCCGTGACCGCTGCATTGTCACTGTGTCGGCACTCATGGCGAAAGGGATTTTGGATTCTTCGATGATGTATCATATTGCCAACGCCAAAAAGCATGGTGTAACGGCGGAGGAAATGGCGGAAATTTTAACCCATGGGGCATTTTATGCAGGCTGGCCCAATGCCTGGGCGGCATTCAAAATGGCAAAGGGAGTATATGGAAAATAAAGGGAGAAAACAAAAGTGGAGTATGCGAAACTGGGCAAATCCGGGATTGAAGTATCCAGGCTGTGCGTTGGCTGTATGAGTTTTGGCAGGCCGTCGGAGGATTTTCATGAATGGACGCTGAATCCCAATGAGACAGAGGAAATTGTCAAAAAAGCATTGGACCTGGGGATCAACTTCTTTGATACTGCCAACACCTATTCCCATGGAACGAGCGAGGAATATTTGGGCAGGGCATTGAAGAAAAATATTGCAAGAAATAAGGTTGTCATCGGAACAAAGGTATACTTTAACGAAGGACATCTTTCCAAAGAGGCTGTCAGACGGGAAATTGACGGCTCCTTAAAACGCCTAGGTACCGACTATGTGGATTTATATATCATTCACCGCTTTGATTATACCACACCGATTGAAGAAACCATGGAAGCGTTGCACGGACTTGTAAAAGCAGGAAAGGTCCGCGCGCTGGGGGCTTCGGCTATGTACGGCTATCAGTTTATGAAAATGCAGTATGCCGCAGAACGGAACGGGTGGACAAAATTTGTCTCCATGCAGAACCATTATAATCTGCTTTACCGGGAGGACGAGCGGGAGCTGATTCCCATTTGCAATGAGATGGGGATTGCCAGAACACCCTACAGCCCTCTGGCGGCCGGCCATTTGTCCCGGCCTGTCTGGAATTCAGAAAGCAGACGGAGTGCGACCGATAAAATGGCGGCGCAGAAATACAATGCAACTGAAGCGGTGGATATGAAAATCGTGGACTGTGTTGCGGCGCTGGCGGCTGAAAAGAACTGTACCATGACCCAGATTGCCCTCGCATGGCAGTTTGCCAAGGGCGTGACCGCGCCGATTATCGGCGGAACAAAGGCAAAGTATTTTGAGGATGCCACGGGAGCGTTTGAGGTGAGATTGACGAAAGAAGATATTACCCGCTTAGAAGCGCATTATATTCCACACAAGGTGGTGGGCGCATTATAGGGGATAGATATTACATTAGAAAACAGGAATTGCCATGTGATTATGTTCACAGACAATTCCTGTTTTTATGGTTCAATAAGAAAAGAGAAAGTCACCCCTAACGATAAACATGTATAGATTTATTCTATCCTGGCTATTAATGTATAGAAAAGAACCATTGGTCAATGGCATGGCAGATGATTAGAATGGATATGGTAAGTATTTGGGAAAGGGGGTCGAATATGGAAAATAAAAAATCAAAAAAGATAGGGAAATATGTTGTTATATCTCTGATTGTGTTGGGTATACTGGTATGTTTTTTTGTACCATCTGTTAATACCACAATGAATAGCATTCTAAAGATGTTTGCCAGCGGGGATTTTACCGTGGTACGGCAGTTTGTCGAATCGTATGGTGCTTACGCAGCGCTGGTGTCCTTCCTGCTGATGATACTGCAGTCTATAGCAGCGCCGTTACCTGCGTTTCTGCTTACATTTGCGAATGCAAATCTGTTTGGATGGTGGAAAGGAGCCATTTTATCATGGTCCAGTGCCATGGCAGGGGCGGCAGTATGCTTCTATATCGCAAGGCTGTTGGGGCGTGATGCAGTAGAGAAACTTACAAGCAGAACCGGTTTGAAGCAGATTGATGAGTTTTTTGAAAAACATGGACGTCTCAGCATACTCATTGCAAGACTGCTGCCGTTTATTTCCTTTGATATCGTAAGCTATGCGGCTGGCCTGACATCCATGTCATTTGGCAGCTTTTTCATTGCCACTGGTATTGGACAGCTTCCAGCCACTATAATTTATTCATATGTTGGCGGGATGCTGACTGGTGGCGCTAAGATGTTTGTCACTGCGCTTCTTCTGCTGTTTGCGCTGTCAGCGCTCATTGTTTTGTTCAGGCAGTTATATGTGGAAAAGCAAAAGAAAAAGAATTCGAATTAATATGCGGATATTGCAGACAATATCTAATCGACCATGGAGGTTTCGTGATGAAATTGAAGAAATTAGCAGCAATGATGGCAGCGGCAGCAATGGTATTTTCGCTTGCAGCCTGCGGAGGAAAAAGCAATACTGTGGAAAGTAAGTCTGTGGAGAATGCAGCAGAGGAAACCATGACAGTTGATAAAGATAAGAAAGAAATCCTCATGCTCTGTGAAGTAAATGGTACATATTTTACAGAACCGACCAGACATGGTATTGTATATAAGGGTGGTTCTAACGGAGAAAAGGCGGTTTTGCGGGGCCTGGCTGACGAGAAGGAGTTTTATCAGGCATTGCTTGACATCGGAGCCAAAGCCGGTGATAATTTAACCGCAGCAGACATGAAAGCAGGACCGGATAATGGGAAATCTGTGGATGGGGATAAGCTCGATGTCTTCGTAAAATGGGATGGACAGGATGAAATTCCATTCCGGGATATCATTCAATGCACAGAAGACTATACCATGGATCTGCGGTTTGGAGGAAATATTGAGAGCGCCAAAGAAAATAATACAGGCTGTGTGCTTTGTCTGGACAGTTGTGCAACTGGTATTGTGAGCGATGCAGCCTGGCCTACGGGAACTACCCAGAATGATATTGCCAAGTTCTACGGGGATAAGGATGTGCTGCCGGAGGATGGTACCCGGGTAACCGTTATTTTCCGTCTGGCAAAGTAACCGATTGATATGATGAAGCTATTTAAAATTGTTTATAATAGTTTTTTATGGGCTATGACCATGGCTATTCTGTGTTTTAAGAATGAATGGCTGCAGATGCGGGTGAATACAGGTTATATTTTTGGGGGATTGTTAATTCTTTCAACCGTGGCGGTGTGGTTTGTTTTCAGGAAAAGGGAAAACGTGTTTAATAGCCTCTTCACAGCCGGTAATTTGGTTGTTTGTTCAGCGATAGGGCTTGTCTTGTATGGGAGTGAACGGATGAAGGTGGTACCGGCCGCATTGGTGCGGGAGGGAATCCATCAGACAAGGATACCGTTCTCCAAAATCAATCTGATATTATGTATCATTACGGTAGCAGGCATGTTCATTATTGGCCTGAATGATATCTTAAAGTTAAAACAGGCGGACAGATAATAGGAAAACAGTAAGCGTTGTGCTTTGAAAAAGTTCAACGCTTATTTGTGTCAATGGGGGATGGAGATGAAGACAGTATTTCATACATATAAAAAACTAATTCTATTCATTGGAATGATAGCAGCCGTTTTAGCCTGCAACCATATATTTGGCTGGTCGGCCGTGTTGAGTGGAGCAGGAAGTTTGAATCTTCTCAGGCAGATGGCAGAAGAAAACCTGATGAATGCAATTTTCCTGTACATCGTGATTACAGTTGTGGGATGTGTGGCGTTAACTCTGCCAGGGGTCACCTTTGCCGTTCTGGCAGGACTGCTTTTCGGGCCGGTATTGGGAACAATCTGTTGTTCTATTGCTACTATGATAGGTGCGATGGCGGCGTTTCTGGCAGGCCGCTTTTTCCTGAAGGATAGTATTAAACCGGTCGTTATGAAAAACAGATACCTTAAAAAGTGGCTTTTCGATGAAGCAGGTAAGAATGAACTGTTTGTGCTGATGATTACCAGGCTGGTACCTCTGTTCCCCTATAATCTTCAGAATTTTGCATATGGCGTTACGGATATTCCGTTCACCACCTACTCGGTATTCTCATTGATTTTTATGCTGCCGGGTACAGCCATGTATACCATAGGAACATCAGGCTTAGCGGATAAGGAAAACAGGGTGCTTTATATCAGTATTGCGGTTATACTGGCAGTAATCGTCATGGGCATGGGAGTGTACTTCAAGAGAAAGTACGTCGTTCAGCCGGAGCGGGCGGAGGAGGCCAATGGACAGGAAAGTTAGGATAAAGGATGGAGACAAATGCATACACTGCCATCTCTGTCAGAAACGCTGTTCTTTTCTGACAAAGTACAAGGCGGATATTGGTGATACGATTAAACTGAGGGAGCTTGCGTATCACTGTTTCTTATGCGGAATATGTTCGCAGGTATGTCCCATAGGGATTGATGGCCGCGGTATTATATTGGACATGCGGCGGACTGAGGTAGAAGAGAACAACGGGAAGTGCCGGGAAAAAGGATATGCAATGCTGTTGGCGGAAAAGAAAAATTATATCTTTCGGAATGAGCGGCATATGTCAGGCAGAAGTGTACTGTTTCCAGGATGCAATTTCCCGTCCTTTTATCCGAAGACTACCAGGAAATTAATCAAAATACTGAAGGATGAGGCAGACATGGGGGTGCTGTTTGACTGTTGCGGCAAACCGGTGTCGGAACTTGGACTGGAAGAACAGGAAGGGAAGATAATCAGGCGGCTCAATGAGAGACTTCGTGCTGCAGATATACAGGAAATCGTTATGCTCTGTCCCAATTGTTATTATTTCCTGAAGGATAAGCTGGAAATACAGGTCCTTAGTATTTATGAAAAATTATCACAACTTGGAATAGGGCAGAAGGTAGAGGGGAAGGGAGGTCTGTTCCTGCCGTGTCCGGACAGGAAAGAACAGCAGTGGGTATCATGGCTGGCACCATTCCTTCTGGAGAACCCCCAAATTATAGAGGGGACCCAGTGCTGTGGATTGGGAGGCTGTGCAGGAGGAAAGGAACCGGATCTGGCCAGAGGTATGGCATGCAATGTGGCAGAGGAAGGATATGAGCATGTCTATACGTATTGTGCATCCTGTGCTGGGAACCTGACGCGTAATGGCGGTCAGGGTGTCTCGCACCTTCTGACAGAAATCCTGGATTGCCATGAACAGCCGGATGTGGCAAAGTCAATGATAAACAGGATGATGACTAGATTCTGGTAAGGGTCTTGGGAGAGGGAAGGATAGATGACAAAAGAGGAAATCAAAAAACTTATAGGTGCTGCGGACAGATGAACCCTTTTCGGATGGAGCTGTATCAGAGGTATTTCCTATGAAGCAATTTTATGCTTTGATTGGCGGACCATCTTATAATCCTATGACAATGGACGGGACATTGTCAAGGAACTGTATAAAGCTCTCCCTTTGTTGCTATTTATATTCTTATTTGATATACTTAAGTGAATTACTATGTATGTGAACAAAGTAAAATAAGCTAATGAGGAACATTGGGGTAAACATGAGAAAAATAAGAGCGAGTGAACCCAGAGTGTGGAAAATAAGCAGGAATATATTGGGCGTGGTCCTTGCGATGATGGTTGCAGGACTGCTCTTTCTCTATGCAAGGATGGCGCAGCAGACCATGTATGCGGAAAGTTCTCAGTATTTGAATGAGGTATCTCTGCAGATGGCGGCGGCGATTGAGAAGCACTGCAGCAGCCAGTGGACGATGTTAGATATGTTTTATCGGTATTTGATGGATATGTCGGGAGGAGATCTTGAAAAGTTCCAGGATTATGCTGTGCGGGAACAGCCTGATTGGGGATTTGAGACCCTCTGTCTGATTGATGAAAATTCCCAGTACTATGACAGGACACACACATATTCACTTTTAACTTATAAAGACGTGACGGGCCGTCTTCTGACAGAACACAACAAAGCGATTGTTGATAATGTGATTTATGAAGATGAAAACCGGTTGATTTTTTTTATGCCAATCGAGGAGCTTAAAATCAATGGCAAGGAGATGAAAGCGATCGGTGTAAGCTATGACACAGATAAGCTGTTCCGTGTCCTGCAGATTGAGGCATTTCAGGGGCAGAGTAATCTGTATGTGATACACGAAGATGGGACGGAGGTGTTTTCTGCTGTCAATAGTGAAGGGGTAAAGGGATATAATCTGCTGAACAGCCTGGAAAAACTGACCTTTAAAAACGGTTCCCCAGAGGAATTCCGCAGGGGACTTGAGACCGGCAGCAGAGAGGATAATCTGATGACCGTGGAGTTTGAGGGGAAGGATTATTATATCAATCATACTCCGATTACAGGTGAAAACTGGATTCTTGTGAGTATGATTCCTGTTGAAGCGGTGAGCGGAAAGATGGAACAGTACTCTTATCATGCATTCTTTTTGATGGCTGGTGTATGCGCCCTGATTATTATAGGATTTGTTATCTTCTATTCTGATGCGGCGAAGCAGATACTTCGGGCGGAGGAGAAGGCGAGAAAGGCGGCTGAAAGCGCAAATGAAGCAAAAACAAATTTCTTTACAAGTATGTCCCACGACATTCGTACGCCAATGAATGCCATCATCGGCATGACGGAAATAGCGGTAAATCATCTGGATGATCCGAATAAAACCATGAACTGTCTGGGTCAGATCCGCAGATCCGGAAAACTGCTGGTTGGACTTGTCAATGACATTTTAGACATGGCAAAAATAGAAAGCGGAAAAATGGAAATCCATGCCGAAAGAACATCCTTAGCGGAGCTGATTGAAAATATTGTCGTGGTGATAACTCCGCTGGTGAAAGAGAAAAACCAGGATTTCCAGATTTGTATCCGGGAAGTCCGCCATGAACATCTGATGCTTGATTCTGTCCGGATGAACCAGGTTCTGATGAATCTGATTTCCAATGCGATAAAATTCACTCCTGAGGGCGGAAGCATCCGGGTTACGGTTGAGGAAAGCTTATCACCACATCCTGGGCAGGCGCATTTTACCTTTACCGTATCGGACACCGGCATGGGGATGAGTCGGGAATTCCAGAACAATATTTTTACAGCGTTTGTACGTGAGCGTGATTCACGGGTGGATCATATTGAGGGGAGCGGCCTGGGGATGGCGATTACAGGGATGATTGTCGCTAACATGGGCGGAAGTATCCGTGTGGAGAGCGAACCGGGGATGGGAAGTATCTTTACTGTGGAGCTGGATTTCTGTCGGGCGGAGCCTGAAATGGATTCTGAATCGGAAGGAATAGCGATATCTTCGGTAAAGTGCCTTCTGGTAGAAGCAGACCCGGAGATATGTAAATGTGTATGTGAATTTATGAATGTACTGGGACTGGTACCCAGTACAGCCGGCAGTGGTTTGGAAGCAGTAGAACTGATGAGGACGGCCCGTGAGAAAGGGGAGGATTACCAGTTTGTCATTCTGGATAGGGGGCTTGCGGTTTATGATGCCTGTGAGGCTGTGGGCAGACTCAAAGAGCTTGCTGGGGAAAGGCAGCTGACTATCCTTCTGGCCGCCTATGACTGGGCTGATATGGAAACGAAAGCCTCGGAAGCCGGAGTGGACGGTTTTGTGCGCAAACCAATCTTTAAGTCCACACTGGAGCAGATTGTCAGGCAGTATGTGCTTCATACGGAAGCTGTCCGGAGACCGGAGTGTGCAGAAACGCCCATTCTGGCAGGAAAACGGATTCTTCTGGTGGAAGACAATCTGATTAATCAGGAGATTGTAAAAGAACTGATGGAACAAACGGGGGCTGCGGTTGATGCGGCGTATAATGGAAGGGAAGGTGCAGACCGGTATGCCAGTATGGAAGATGGATATTATGACCTGATTCTGATGGACATTCAGATGCCGGTTATGAATGGATATGAAGCGACACGGCTGATTCGCGGCATGAATCGCCGGGATGCGGGAAGTATCCCGATTTTTGCCATGACGGCAGATGCATTCGCAGAGGACATTGCCATGGCCAGACAGGCCGGAATGGACAGACATCTTTCCAAGCCGATTGATGCTGTTTCGCTGATGCAGGAGATAACCCGCGTCTTAATATAAAATAAAGGAAGAGGGACCTTGAAGATGAAGCTTGGAAATTATCTTTGTATATCTGCGCTGGTTCTGACTGTACTGACATTATCATCGTGCGGGAAAAAGCACAATGAAGAAATTGACGGTTTTGCTGCTCCGGGGACAGAAAATGACAGAGTGACCGTTACCCTGTACGGTATCCAGCCGCTGCCTCACTTTGAGGAGGCAGTGGAGAATAAATTTCCGAATATTGACCTGGTGCAGTATCTGTATACAGGAGATTACGCTGAGTGTGAATTCACAGCCAGAATTAAGAGCGGGGATACCTGCGATATTATGATGGCCAAGGCCGGACGTATCGCTCTTCTGGACACCACGGAGAGCCTGATGGATTTGTCGACCATGTCTTTTCCTGCTAACTATACAAAAAATGCGCTGCCGCAGAATGAGAGGGGGGAGATTTATTTTGTTCCGGGGCCCCTGAGTTTTAATGCATATATTTATAACAAAACACTGTTTGAGGAGCATGGATGGGAGGTGCCGGAAAGTTTTGAAGAATATCTGGCGCTGTGCAGACAGATCGATGATTCCGGGATCCGGGGATGTGAGTTCCCGTTGGGTCATGCCAATATGCCCATGTATGTGTTCTGTGTAAGACTCGCAATGGACTATATGACTACGGTGGAGGGGCAGACATGGTATGAGGACTTTCTGGCAGGCAGGGCGTCTTCACAGGAACCCCTGGAAGACACTCTGGATGTATACAGCCGGATGATGGATGAGGGAATTATCCGCGTGGAGGATTTATCGCTGAGTTCTGAAGAAAGGCTTGAACTGCTCCGGAACCGGCAGCTGGCTATGACAACTGCTGAAATCAATACAATCAAAGCATTAAATGAAGAGGGAACGGATGAGTTTGCCTTTTATCCCCAGTATGGGGTGGCGGACAACCAGGGCTGGCTCCTGAGCCTTGGATATTATTTTGGCGCTGGAAAATATCTGGAGCAGCCTGAGAATATGGCTAAGCGGGAAGCGGTCATGGATATTCTGGAGTTTATCTCGACAGATGAAGGACAGAATTTATTGATTGAGGACAATATCGGAATGGTATCCACTGTGAAAGGCGCGGTTATCCCTGCCGACAAGGTGTTTGACGGAATCAGGAGGGCAGTCATGCAGGGAAACTATGTGATGCGCCCTGTCCTGGGCAGTCTGATTCCTGTCCTTCAGCCGGAGTTGACCTCTTATATCAGAGGTGATATTTCTAAGAAAGAAATCATGCAGCATTGCAGGGAAGCTATGGAAGGAAAAGTAAAAGAGGAAGTTTCTATTGGAATAGCTGCAGAGAATTTTGACATTCTGGAAACTGCGCAGCTGAAGGCTGATACCATGCGGGAAGTGCTTGGAACGGATGTGGCTCTTATGGGTGTGTCGGAAGCAGGAGGCTTTGATCCAGTGCAGGGTGTCCTGTCGAAGCTTTATGCAGGAACAATTGGAGAGCAGGATGTGAAGCGGATTGCACAAAGGAATGATACGGTACCGGTTTACTGCTGGACTGCACAGGTCAAAGGTGAGAAACTGCTGGAAATTCTTGATTACGGCGCTTATTCAGAAAAAGAGCGTGAGGCGGAAGAGACAGAGCATTTTCATCCATATGCCGTGGCAGGCATGAAGGTACGTTATGAGCGGAATGCCAGAATAGGAGCGCGGATTGCGGAAGCGGCCATGGTGGACGGAAGCGCGATAGAACCGGATAAAAGCTATTCAGTGGCCTATCTGGAAGGCGTGTTGGAACCGGAACAGGTATCGGAACCGAAAAGAACGGGCCGGCTTCTGACCGAGGTCCTGACTGAAAAAATAAAGGCGGAGGGATGCGTCAAACCGGGCAGTGTCAGCATTTACTACACGTTTGATATAAAAGAATAATTTTGTCCAGAAGTTCCGGGGAATCACTGCTGATTCATTTGGATGGCAACCTGCACGGAAACAATGGAGTGGGGGGTGGCTGCAACTATAAACTATAATTGAAGAGCATGGGAATATATCTGATATAAGCATTGGATATAAACAAAGAAAAGACCGGCTGATGCAGCTGGTCCTTTTTGCTATTCATATGATTTTTAATAAAGATAAAAAAGAAACCGAAATGTAACCTTTAAGATGTATAATCCCAGATATTTCAGTATTGCAGAAGGAGGATATCACCGGACGTAAACTCTGCCGTCAGGGAGGTGTGATTCAAGCGGGCCACACCTTCTCTTATGAGTATTCCGGGAGTTTACACAGAAGAGAAAATGAATTCAGCGAAGGAGAAACCATATGAAATACAAGAAAATGCCCGGGAATATAATCAAATAGGGGGAAAGAGCCAATAAAAAATAGATAGCTTATTATGTTTTGAAATTACTAAGGATAGGAGCATAAACCTGTGAATCAGAAAAAAGTGAAGATTCTCCCGCTGAGTATATTAATTATTTCTGTTCTCTGTTTTCTTTCTGTGGGTTATTGGATTTATCAGAAAAGGGTCCGTAATGTCATCCTGCAAAAAACAGTTGCTTCGACCACTTTTTTAAAGGATATCATCAATGACGTCCTGGATATGTCCAAAATTGAAAGCGGGCAATTGGAGCCTATATGCCGTAATATAGATTTGAACGGGCTTTTATCTGAAGTCGAAACGCTTCTGGAGACCCAGGCACGCCATAAGCAAATTGATTTTACCGTGAATACACAAGGAATCAAACAAAAGTGGATTGCAGGCGATCCAATCCGCATCAAACAAATTTTGATGAATATTCTGGGAAATGCGATTAAGTTTACACCAGAGGGCGGAGGGCAGAACAGGGGGGCTTGTTCCTCTGGACGATATCATTGATGATAGAGGAAGTGGGCCTGGATGAATTCATTCCGGAACAGGACACCATCGCCCACTGGTCTACCGAGGACTTTAATACGGTGTTTGCAGGCTTGAAGGAGTCTATTACCGATGAGACAACCTATGTTTTTATGATGTATGCCCTGAATAGTCAGGGAGACAGCCATATTATGACACTGCTTCAGGCGATGGGCGGAAGCCTGTATGATGAAAATGGGAATTTGCATGTCTAACCTGACCAATTTGTGGGATTACCGCGACCGAGGCATGGAGGTGTTCCCGGTCAATTTCCCCAGCCTGGACGGCAGAGGCTATGCTGTTGTCCGCCTGGACAACCTGAACTGGCAGGGGGTCCGGGATGTTTTCTATCTCAATATCCAGGATCTGCTCAAAGGGACAAAAAGCCCGGAAGAGGTTGCGAAAGCAATTGATGAGACCTGTAATGCCGCCCTGGAACAGGGGCGTCCGAAGTAAACAGGAACAGAGAAAACGCAGGGTGTTATATGCAGCCTGAAATCCAAGGCCGGGATGCAGAAGCGCCGCCCCGGGATATGCTGGTCACATGCGGACTCAGCACACATAATTTCCGGCAAAACGAATTGTCTTAAAAGATTGATATATTTGTCAATCTTTGTTATACTTGATTCAATTAATTGGCATATGAACAAAGAATATACCTGGGTAATCGGTGAGAATGAAAGAGCCACGGCATGGTTCAGGGGAGGATGAAGTAAATGTTAAAGAGTCTGGAGCTGTCGAAAAAATTAATCCTGGGGCTGGGAATTATGGTGGCCATATCCGCGGCTATGATGATTATTGCAATTGTAAGCCTGCATGACATTGGAGGACTTGTTAACAGGCTTTATCAAAGCCCTTTTACTGTATCCACCCAGAGTATTATGCTGCAGAAAGAAATACAAAATATGGGACGGGAAATACGTGGCATGGTGCTGTATGAGGACCCTTCTTATTTTGATTCCGTATTAGCCTCCAGCGGCAGGGCCAAAGCAAATCTTGCCCTTGTGGAGAAACGATTTCTTGGTGACCAGCAGTTGATTCTGGATATGTACCAAAGCCTGGACGAAATTGAGGCGGCGGGGAAGGAAATTAACCGGCTTGTTGCCGGTGGAAAAATAGAGGAAGCCAAGAACAGCGCAGATATTGATTTCAGAACGGCTATGAAATCAGGAATAGAAACTTCTCAGGAAATTGTGGATTTTGCATTAGATAAAGCTTTGGAGTTTAATGAGGATGCAGGAATAGCGTTAGAAAATGCCACGGTGATGCTGATCGTTCTGCTGGTGGTTATGGTGGTCCTGTGTATGGGAGTTACCACCGTGCTGTCCAGAGCTGTCAGCCGGCCGATTTCGCAGCTCACAGATGCAGCAAAAAAACTTGCAGCGGGAGCTTTGAATATTGAGATTGACTATTATTCAAAAGATGAGGTGGGGACGTTGGCTGAGATGTTCCGGGAGATGAGCGGCAGTATGAAAGCGGTTATCAAGGATATTGGCCAACAGCTGGGAGCTATGAGTAATGGCGACTTTACGGTTGCCCCGCGGGCGGAATATACGGGCGATTATGTTTCTATAAAAAATGCGCTCATAAATATCAGAGAAAGTCTGTCAAATACACTTAATGAAATTAACCTGTCTGCCGATCAGGTATTCAGCGGGTCTGCCCAGGTGTCTGACAGCGCCCAGACCTTTTCAGAGGGAGCTGCGGATCAGGCCGGTTCTATTGAGGAACTTGCGGCTGCCATAAACGAGATATCATTCCAGGTGCGAGAGACAGCTGCCAATATGGAAGCCGCGCGCCGCCTGACTGCCAAAGCCGGGGAACAGGTGGCGGTCAGTAACCGGCAGATGGAAGAAATGCTCCTGGCAATGGGGGAAATCGGCGCCAAGACGGAACAGATCAGGGCCATTAATAATACGATTGAAGAGATTGCATTTCAGACCAATATACTGGCGCTCAATGCCGCTGTGGAAGCTGCGCACGCCGGGGAATCCGGAAAAGGCTTTGCCGTGGTTGCAGGTGAGGTCCGCAGGCTGGCCGGGAAATCAACGGATGCGGCCAAACGTACATCGGATCTCATTGACGGTACGGTTCAGGCTGTGGAAAAGGGGAGAAAAATCGCTAATATTACAGCAGAATCCCTGCATAATGTCGTGGAAAGCACAAATGAAGTTCTGAATACGGTAGATAAAATTGATGAGGCGGCTCAACATCAGGCGGGGTCTATTGTACAGGTCACACAGGAAATCGATCAGATTTCCTATGTGGTGCAGAATAACTCCGCGACTTCCGAAGAATCAGCAGCAGCAAGCGAAGAACTCAGCGGGCAGGCGCAAATGTTGAAAGAACTTGTGGGCCGGTTTAAGATTGACGGTTCGGAAAATGTGAATCAGGACCATGCTTACATCTATCATTAAAACTGTGGGGCCGGGTTAGGCAGGGAAATAAGCGGTGACTGAACCGGAGAGGAGGATAAGTGTATGTCTCAAAATCCATTTCATGGAAGTTCATCAGAACTAGTGGAATCCGTATTGAACAACGCTCCGGCATCTATCATCGTTTGTTCGGCAGAAAGCCGTGTTCTGCTCTATGCCAATGAGCGTGCCCGCAAACTCTTTTTGAAGGAGGATTACCGTCCGGGTATAACCTGCTATGAAGCGGCCGGGCGCTGTCGTCCATGCCCCTTCTGCCAGTATGAGGAACCGAATTCTTCAGAGTTTACTGTGTGCAATTATATGGATCCGGTTACCCGGAGGATTTACCAGGTGAGCAGCAAGATGATTGACTGGGAGGAAACACGGGCCCATATTGAGTATATTGTGGATGTGACCGGGGCTCAGACGAAGACGGAGCGGTACCGGAACCGTTCGGAAGGCCCGGACCGGACACTGTGCAGTGTTCCATGTGGTTTGTGTATTTACCCAAATGACTGTGTCCATCTGGAAACAGAGCTGAAAGACACCAGGATGAAAATGGAGCACTTGGTTAATTCCATTCCGGGCGGAATAGTCAGCTATGAGATTCAAGGAAAAAAGGCGGTGCCGGACTTTGTTTCCGATGGCCTGCTTGCCCTTTCCGGGCATACCAGAAGCGGGTATAATGAGCTGGTAAAAGGGAACACCATTGACATAATATATGAGGCAGATCGGGGAAGGGTGCTATCGGCAGCGCGCAGTGCGGTCGAAAGCGGACGGGTCATGGATATTTCCTGCCGGATCCGGCATAAGGACGGGCATCTGGTGTGGATTCACATAAGCGGCCGCAGGATTGGACCGAAAGCAGACACGATGCGGTTTTATGCTGTTTTCACCGGAATGTCTGAAGACGCCATTCTGTTCCGCAGTATTGCCAATGACACTGCGGAGCGTGTTTATGTCATTGACAAGGAATCCTATGAATTGATCTACACCAGTGAATCCGCCGGGTTTCTCTGTCAGGGGGCGGATTGTATAGGGCAGAAATGCTATGCTGCCCTGTATGGAAAAAATCAGCCATGTGAATTCTGCACGCTGAAGAGTCATAAGCCGGATGGTGCTGCCCACGGCATGGATTACCATGAAAACGGCCGTTTTTACAGTACCCGTTTCCGGGAAACTCTTTGGAATGGTATTCCGGCTTATCTGAAATATGTGCGGGATGTCACCGAGGAAGTGAAAGCCCAAAAAGAGAAAGAACACATAGAGCAATACTTTCAGACACTGGTCAGAAAGCTGCCGGGAGGTGTGGCAGTAGTTCGGATTGAAAAAGATGGGCGTAAGACGCCGGAGTATTTTTCAGACGGTTATGCCATGCTGAGCGGTATGTCAATGGACCAGGTGTGGAAATCATACGGTGAGGACGGCATGGCAGCCGTACATCCGGACGATGTAGAACAGCTGAATGCGGAATTATCCGACTTTATGGCCAGCGGCGAGGAACAACGGGAATTTACATACCGGATAAAAAGGGGAGATGGGGAATATATCTGGATTAAGAATATGACTTCCATGCTCCGGCGCGGGGAGGGCGAGGTGATTCTCTATGCCAGCTACCGCGACTTGACTGTGGAGTTTAAGGAGCAGGAGCAGATTCGCCGTCAATACAGAGAATTGATTCTGCAGCATTACCGGACACCAGGACCAAATGCCTTGATTGTGGGGCACTGTAATATTACCAGAAGCCAGATTACGGAAATCAGCGATTATACGGACTCTGGCCTTCTGGAATGCTTTGGAACGGAGAGGGATGCATTTTTCACAGGCATATCTACTTTAATTCTGGATGAAAAAGAGCGGCGGGATTATATGAATCGTTTTCTCAACGAGCCTACCCGGGCTGCTTTTCAGGCTGGCAAACGGGAACTGGAGCTGGACTGTTTTATCAGGCTGCCAAAGGATGTGAGAGGCCGTTACGTGAAATTTAAGGTAAACCTGGTGGAAGAACCTGACACGGGAGATATCACTGGAATCCTGACCGTTTATGATATAACAGAGCAGACCATTGCGGAACGGAATTTGAAGAAGCTCTCTACTTCAGGATATGATTTAATCGCGGATGTGGACCTGTTTCATGACTTCTGTACGATTTTGAGCGGAAGATTTACAAAAGACGACCTCTGTGCAAAATCAGGGCGCCACTCAGAACGCCTGGCATACATGATGGAAAGACAGCTGGTTCCCAAGGACAGGCCGCGAATAATGAAAATGCTGGAGCCGGAATATATACTGGAGCGGCTTAAGCAGGAGGATCCCTATTCTCTATCCTATTCTATATTGGGTGAGGCGGGAGAAATCCAGACGAAGAAGCTGACTGTTTCCGCCACGGACCTGCGGCTGGGCCGGGTCTGCCTGGCCAGAGCTGATATTACGGATTCTGTAAGGGAACAGCAGGGGTTGCTGAATGTGGTGGCCTATACATTTGAGATGCTGGGAATCATTCACCTGGGAAGCCGGCACATTACCCTGTATACGCATCAGGCGGTGCTTCAGGTCCTGGAACCCAGGCGGGCCAGCATTGACAGCTGGCTTGCGGATATTAAGAAAAAATACGCTCCGAAAGGAGGGGAAGAGGAGGTTGAACGATGCTTTGGATTACAGAACATGCTTGCCCGCCTGGAGGAAAGACCAGGAGGATATGATTTTGTCCTTCCCTATCTGGAGGAGAATCAGATCCGGTATAAGCAGATTAATATACTCTGGGGGGACGGGGACCATAAGATGATCTGTATTGTGCGTCAGGATGTGACAGAGACGATGACTGCGGAGCGCCGGAGCAAGGAAACATTGGAGCAGGCGCTGGCGCTGGCAGAGGAGGCCAACCGGGCCAAAAGCGACTTCCTCTCCTCCATGAGCCATGATATCAGGACGCCGATGAATGCAATTATGGGTATGACGACACTGGCCAGGGCGCATCTGGACGAGCGGGAGAAGGTGGAAAATTGCCTTCGCAAAATCACTCTCTCTTCCCGACACCTGTTGAGCCTGATCAATGATATTCTGGATATGAGTAAAATCGAGCAGTCCAAGATTACGTTAAACAATGACAAGGTATTTCTTTCAGACTTGCTGGAACAGCTGTATTCTATCATAGGACAGCAGGCACAGGAAGCAGGGCTGCAATTTGATGTGAGGACTTCCAATATTATACATCCATACTTTTACGGGGATGCCCTTCGTATCAACCAGATATTAATTAACATACTGGGGAATGCGGTTAAATTTACGCCTGATGGCGGGACGGTAACATTCCTGACCGAGGAACTCCCCACGATCAAGGGACCGGGATATGTCCGGTACTGCTTCACGATTCGTGATACAGGAATTGGTATGCCCGAGTCGTTTTTGTCCCATCTATTCGAGCCCTTTACGCGGAACCGGAATACGGAACATGTCGAGGGAAGCGGTCTTGGACTCAGCATAACAAAGGGACTGATAGAGCTTATGGGCGGCGAACTTCTTGTGGAGAGCCGGGAACGGGCAGGAACTACCTTCAGAGTGGAGATGGAGTACAGAATTGCCCCGGAAGACAATAGGGGGGAATCTGGGGATAAAACGGGAGTTTCAACACCGTCCGGGGCAGACAGGCTTACAGGCCGCTGCCTGCTGGTGGCAGAAGATAATGAGATTAATGCGGAAGTCCTTAGCGAGCTGTTATTGTTACAGGGTGTAAGAACTGTTGTGAAAACAAACGGCGTCCAGGTGCTGAACGAATTCCAGAGCGCGGCTTACGGCACCTATGACGCTGTACTGATGGATATTCAGATGCCGGAGATGAATGGTTATGAGGCAGCACGTGCCATTCGAAATCTGGAACAAAAAACAGGCCGCCATATGCCTATCATTGCGATGACAGCCAATGCTTTTGCGGAGGATATACAGGAGGCTATGAAGGCAGGTATGGATGCGCATGTGGCAAAGCCCATTGATATGTCCGCTCTCATGAAAACTTTGGATAAGCTGCTGGTATAAGGAGAACTGGTACATGATAAAACGCAGTTATAATCTCTTCTTTTCCGCACTGGTTCTCTGCATTGGGAGCTTGAGCGGCTGTCACCGTTTCCCTGGTTCCGGGAATGAGGTGAATATTGTGGAGCCGAAGGCGCAGAGGGATCTGCCTCAGGGAAAGACGCTGACCTTTTTTGCTCCTGTGGAAGGAAAATCCAGCGGAGCCGTATCATACAGAAGGTTAATTGACAAATACAATAAAAGCCATGATGTTCATGTTGTATTTGAGGGCATCGCGACTGCGGACGGCTATAATGAGTATCTTGAGGAACGGTTAAGAACCGGAAAGGGCGATGATATTTTTATTGTCAATGAGGACAGTGTAAAGACCCTTGCGCATAATGGGTATTTCCAGGATTTGTCTTCTCTGGAAGCGTTTCAGAAGTTAAACGACAGCGCCAGGGAGGAGGCGGTCATCGGGGATACGGTATATTGCATTCCAATGAATATGACGGCATATGCATTATTTGTCAATATGGATGTGTTAGAGCGGTATGGACTGGAAGCGCCGGACAATCTGGAAGAATTTAAAGTTTGCTGTACTGAGATAAAGGCGCTTGGAGGGACGCCGATCAGCCTTAGCCGCTGGCATGCTACGGCTGTACCCACTATCGCCAACGGATTATATAAACTCTATGACGGCCCGGATATCCAAAAACACCTTGAATTGCTGAATTCCGGGGAAGAGCAGATTGGGGATTATATGGTGGAGGGATTTGAGGCATTTCAAACCTCTGTGGAGAACGGTTGGTATGGGGATGGGGTGGATGGGGATGCCGCGGATGCACTGCGCGCGGGAGAGAAGGATATTTCTGATTTCACTTCCGGTATGACCGCATTTTATTTTGGGCCCCTGGAATATATCCCTTTGGTGGAAGAGGCAAATCCCCCGCCCGATTATCATGTACAGGGAATTCCCGTTCCGGGAGGAACGGCATTGCTGATTACTGTAGTTTCCCGCCTCTGCGTTAATCCGGACAGTGATAATCTGGACGAGGCCATGGAGTTTGTGTCATATCTGTCCAGCGAGTATTATAAAGAGAGTATGGAAAATGGAACGATTATTCTGCCCGTTTATAAAAGCTCGGATTTTACGCTGAGCAATGAGAAGATGCGGCCTGCATATGATACATATGTATCAGGAATCAGGATTCCGGCAGAGGATATGCACTTGAAGTTTGGCAGTTGGGATGTTGTGCGGGAATTATGTCTTGAAATGTTTAATGGAAGGACAGCTGTGGAGGCCACAGAGGAATACAATAAAATCCAGCTGGAACAGATTTCCGCATATGATAAACAGGAGAAACACCCTTGAAAATAAAAGAAGGAAGAAAAACGTATAAGTATTTAATTTATATTAGCTGCCTCTGTCTCTTACTGGCGATTGGAGCCATGACGGCTGTAAGCCTGATGAGCGTACAGTCTGTTCGAAAACTGGTGCGGAATACGACGACCAAGAGTATTACGGAGCTGACCGTCAGCAAAGCACAGTTTCTGGATGAAAAGATACATTCAGAGCTGCTGTCCCTTCAGTCCTTTGCCGCAAATCTTGGGGCCTTTGATGATTTGTTTGCCTACCCGGAATTACTGGAAGATTATAAAGAAAAGCACGGGGCGGCCCGCATGTGGATTATTGATACGAATGGAACCTATCAGGACACAGGGGGGATGAATAAGAACTTCGCGGATAAGAAGGAACTATTCACCGAAGCGCTGCAGGGGAACGAGGGAATTACGGATGTATTTCTGGGAGAATTAGGAAGACGTCAGATAATGTTTCAAATACCGATTTATAGAGACGGCAAAGTGGTGGGCGGTCTCTATGAAGCATATCCTGTGGAATTACTGCAGAATGCTTACCACGGTTCTACATACAATGATGCCGGTTACAGCTATGTATTGGATGATAACGGTTCGATTGTGCTGGCCCCGGTCCGTTTCAGCTATCTCCAGATATATAGTACGATTCAGGATGTCTTAAAGGATGGGGAAAATGATGAGGAATCCATCCGGAAATTTTCAGCGGCCCTGCGGTCCCAGGCCAGCGGTACGGCGGTATTTGACTTTGAGGGAGAGAAACAGTTTCTTACCTTTATGCCTCTTATGCAGAAGCATAACTGGTATTATGTATCGGTTATTCCCCTGAGCATGGTGGAAAAAGACGGTACGGCAATTATCATGCACACCATGAAAATGGCTTTTATCATAACCGCGGCAATCGTATTTTCAGTTGCTGTTATTGCTGCGTTTTTTCTGCTGCGCAATAAAAAAAGAAGGGACTACGAACGGTACGTTCAAAATATCAATGAGGCGATTGCGCAAAACATTGATACCGCTATTTTTATAGTGGACGGGCATACCGGCCATGTAGAGTATGCATTTGAAAATGCAGAGAAGATACTGGGCATCAAACCGCAGAATCTTGGAGAAGACTGTGGCCGGTGTTCCGGCAGCTTTTATGAGACGCTATGCAGTGTCTTAAAAGAGCGGATTGATGAGAAAACAGTAAAAACAATTCCGGTGTATAACGATCTGCTGTCCAGACAAATGTGGATTCAAATTGCTGCCCTGCCTGTAAAACTGCTGGGGGAACTAAAGTACATATTTGCCGTTACAGATGTAACCCACGACAGACAGATACGGGAAAATTTAAATGCCGCGGTTGCCGCAGCCGAACATGCCAATGCATCGAAAAGCGTGTTCCTGTCCAACATGTCCCATGATATACGGACACCTATGAATGCAATCGTTGGAATGACAAAGCTGGCGGAGATTCACATTGAGGACCGCGAAAAGGTAAAGGACTGTCTGTATAAGATAGGAATTTCTTCGAAACATTTGTTAGAGTTGATTAACGATGTACTGGATATGTCAAAAATCGAAAGCGGCAAGCTGGTCCTCACTTCGGAATCATTTTCCCTTACGGAGCTGATTCAAAGGAATATTGCGATTGTAAACCCGCAGTACCAGGCAAAAAACCAGGTCTTTGTGACAGAAACAAAGGATATCCGCCATGAATATCTGCTGGGTGATTCCCTGAGGTTTAACCAGGTCTTGTTAAACCTGCTTTCCAATGCCGGTAAGTTTACACCTGAAAATGGAACCATTACGTTAACGGTTAAAGAACTGCCGCAGAAGCATTCAGGCCATGCCGTTTACCGGATTGCAGTAGCTGATACAGGCATAGGCATCAGCCCTGAATTTCTGCCAAAACTCTTTCTGCCCTTTGAAAGGGAGAGAAGCCGGCATCAAAATCAGGCGGAGGGAACCGGACTGGGTCTTGTTATCTCTAAAAATATCATAGCGGCGATGGGGGGCCAGATTTATGTGGAAAGCCGTTTGGGGGAAGGTTCTGTATTTACCGTGGAGGTAGAGCTTCCGCTTTCCAAGGAAGCGGATGACGAGCTTTGCGGCCGGACTGGCCCACGGGACTCCCGAAATATTTTCACAGGCAGGCGTTTTCTTCTGGTGGAAGACAATGAGTTAAACTGTGAGATTGCCTCTCAGCTGCTGGAGGTATCCGGAGCGGCTGTGGAATGCGCTCCCGACGGAGCGGAGGGGGTAAAGGCGTTTGAAGAGAAGGACCCCGGTTATTTTGATGCGATTCTCATGGATATCCAGATGCCGGTCATGAATGGATATGAGGCTGCCAGGCGCATCCGTAAATCCACGCATCCGCAGGCAGGGAGTATTCGGATTATAGCAATGTCCGCCAACACATTTTCGGACGATGTGCATGCAGCGCTGGAATCCGGTATGAATGCACATGTCGGTAAGCCCATTGATATGGATGTGCTTGCAGACGTATTGTCTGCAGTTTTGTAGGTACAGAAGCATTTCGTTCTGACGTTTACATCATATACCAATAACCAAAAGCTTTTTTGCTTCATGAATTCCCTGTGAAATCATAATTTCTATTGTAAAATGAAACTCCCCGGCCATTAGCTCCTCTAATTTCATGGAAAAACCAGCGGCATCTTTTTCGGCCAGGAAAAGGTCAAATTCCTCAAAACAGGAAAGATAGTAGTGGATTCTGCCCTCATCCGTTTTCCATATGTCTTTCAGGGAATATCCCCAAAAGAGCAGCTGAAGCAGCTCTTTGTAGACAGTACGAATAGCCTTATAAGGGGCAAAACATTTAAGAAGCTCCAGTGTAGCGTAGCCGATTAATTCATACTGCTGACTATTCTTTAAAGCAGCCAAACGTTTTCTGCATGTTTGCAGGCCGTCCTCTGTCAAGGCCTGTATGGTGCCTTCGGCCACGTCCCGGCAGGATAAGGTGAGAAACTGCAGGCTCTGCGCCATATCCAGGAGCCGTTTGCGGACGGCAGGGTTTTTAAAGTCGCAGTTTTTTACAATCTCATGTGAAGGGAGGACTCTTGTGCCAATCCGTTTGGCGGATTTTGTTGCCCCAACGCCGTTTAGCAGGGAAAGCGCCCTGCGGACTGTGCTCACTGAGACCTGTTTCTCTTGGGACAATTTGTTGAGAGAAGGAAGAAGGGTATCAGCAGGGTACACGCCATTGTTGATTGAAACAAGCAAATCCATAGCCAGCGAATAGCAGATCTGGGATGCCTTATTATAAGAATTCCACTGAAATGCGACTTCCTGTTCCGGCGGAGGCATCGTGATTTTTTCATCATAAAACCGGCACAGTGCCAGAGACAGGCTGTCCTGAGAAGCATAAACCAATTCCCGCAGGCAATCCCAGTCCTGTTTTATACAGCAATCCCAAGAACGCGGGAGAAAATCTTTGATTATAAAGGTACGCCATGGATTATCCCGCATATTAAAGAATGGGTTTTCACAGAACATGAAAATCTGCCAGACAAGCCGGAAAAGCAGATTGTTCCCTAGCGCAGTGTAGGCCCGGACAACATGTTCAAACGTGGTTGTCTGGGGCAGTGAATGGCTGTCTTCAAGCTGGCGGAGATTGCCGTAAATCTCAGCAGGAATGTTTTTAAAACCAATCCATTGGGCATGGCCCAGTAGCGGGCGCAGGGATTTACTTAAATCAATCAGGATGTTTTTCCTCTGCGCATAGAACATCTGAATATTCTGTTCAATTTCTTCTTTTCCGTAATTCCTGACTACCGTAGTCCCTATATTTGTGGAAATGGTGACCAAGCCATCCCGCTGCAGCTGCTGATAAGCCGCGCGCATCGTATCAACGGAGACAAAGAAATCAGCGGCGGCGTTTTCGATGGAAGGCAGAACATCACCAAACCCATAGATTCCAAACTGAATGTGTGTTTTTAAAACACTGTAGACAACCTGATACCGTTCCATATTGCCTTTCATGCAGGGCACCTCATTTCGCGTCAATCATTATATGTAAATTAGTATAGCATGAAAAGGAGTGGTTATCTACAAATACTTGTTTTAGCGTAGCAGTTTGGGCGGCGGGGAAAACTTAATAAGCGCGTTTTATTATCTCTTCCATATGTATCTGGGCTTCCCTGCGTATCTTCTTCTCGTCCAGAGTCTGTACTTCCCGATTTTACATGACAATCTTACCATTCATAATGGAATCTGTTACATCATGTCCATTGGCGGCCTCCACTATCGTGTTGATTAGGTTCTGGGTAGGGCTCAGATGGGGCTGGTCGATGTTTAAAAGGATGACATCTGCTTTCCTGCCTTCTTCCACAGTTCCCAGGATATCGCCTTTGCCAATGGCGTTGGCACTCCCCTGATGGCTATTTTAAGAAGCGTGGGACAGGGACATGACCATAGGGTTAAAGAATGGGAGCCCCCAGTATGCTATCATGCTGTAGCGCAGCGCCTTCATTTCATCAAACAGGTCCAGGTTGGACGGGGCTGTGCCATCACAGCCAAGGCTCACATTTAGGCCTGCCTGAAGCATCTGCGGTGTTTTTGGAAATCCATGATTGGACAGATTGGCTCTGGGACAATGGATTACTTTTACATCCCTTCTGGCCATCATGGCAATGTCCTCATCGGAAAGCATAACGTTGTGGGCGGTCAGAAGATTGGGGTCAAGTACACCCATAGACTTCAGAAACTGGGCCGGGCGCAGATGGTAATTTTGAAGGCAGAAGCTGACTTCATCCTTGTGCTCACACAGATGGGCATGAATTCCGGTGTTAAGTTCAGCAGCAGCAGCATCCCTTGCCATGGCGATCAGAACCCATGAACAGGTCATGACCTGGCGGATGGCAAACCAGATAGAGATTCTGCCGTCCCCTTTGCCGTCATATGCCTTGTACAGGTCCCTGGTGTGCATGATTGCTTCCTCTGCTGTTTCCTTCATTGCGCCGGTAATTGCATTGCCCATATCTATGGTGAATTTGGCGATGGTTGCTTGCATGACTGATTCCAGTACCGCGTCGGCCACGCGTTCCATATGGATGCCGCCGGAATCGGCAAATGAGGTGGTTCCGTTCTTAATCATATCCAGACAGGCCAGTTGTCCGTTGATATAGGAATCATCGGGCCTTAAGTTGCTTTCAAATGGAACCAGGAACCTGGTCCACACCATAGGATATTCATCGGAAACCCTTCCCCGCAGAAGCTGCTGACACGCATGGGTGTGCCCGTCCACAAGGCCCTGCATCAGGAGCATGCCTTTACCATCTAACGTTTCAGATGCCTAGAAAATCTCTTTTATTTCCCCAGCAGGACCGACTTTCTTAATCCATGAATCGTGGATGGCAACACTCATTTCTTCTGAAACCGTCATATCCGGCTTAAGGATCCGGCATCCATTTATTAATATATCACATTTTACCATTCTAAATCATTTCCTCCTTGGTATCATAACATAACACATTCCGGTTTTATACTCATGCGGCTTAAATTGCTCCGGTGGCCCGCAGTACCTAATCAGCTACAAAGGCAGAGAATATAAAAGTTCCTGCCATAACAAGCAATGTAATTACCACCATCTTCCAACCCATTTTGACAAAGTTTTTAAGGTCCTTCCCAAGGGAAATTCCTGCAAATGCACCGAGTGCGGTGGCAGGAGCTATGAAGGTTACCTTGGACGTGACCTGGATGATGATATCCTTGACCGGTGATAGGGGTTTTCTGCCAATCTTAGGTTCCAGCAGCGCATACAGTTTTCGGGTTACAGGAAGTCCGACAAAGGTTCCTATATAGATTCCTGTGATTCCTGTAAGCATGTCGCTGGCGCCCCCCATTACCATGATATCTTCTGCATATGAGGGATAGATTTCCCCAGTGTCTCTGCCGCTGAGCTCAGCATAGATCCGCTGCCAACTCCGCTTGCCATACCCATGGCAAGCGGGTGGAAGATATTCCAGGATGCAACCACACCTGCCAGCAGGCTGATAAACACGGTACCGATAACAGAACCTACAATGTATACTGCAAAGGTACCCTCTGTCTCCTTGGCATCCGGTCCGTATATATCCGTGGTCAGCCCAAGGTTTGAATCTCTGTTAATGGAATAACAGGCGCCGATGGCTTCCTTTTTCAGGCCCAGCAGCAGCGCGATGGGAAGCGAAATGAAAATAGTTCCCAGATTGCCGAATTCCTGTAAAATTAGAGTGGGTCCTACCGCTACCAGCTTTGACAGATTTGCCCCGGCAGCCCGTACCCGCTTCCAACTACAAACCCCTGATGTGCCCGCATAATAGAATACGCGGCCGCTCGATCCGTATCTGGCTGCATTTTGCCAGAGGATGGGCCTTCTGGAGATAGGCATGGGCTGTGCGGTAGGAAATGGGGTTAAAGAGGATCCCATGCCCCCTGAGTTCCTGCATCATCTGGCCTTTCAGCTGTTCCGCAAAAAAAGATGACACCCAAATCCGCAAGGTCCTTTTCCACCTGCTCAAAGACACCGGACGTCTTGTACTCCCTGAATCCTATGTAATATTCAGGAACATCCAATGACTGTATAATAGACATGAAGGAATCCATGCCGCAGATATGGTGCTGAGCCGCCACATAGAAGGCATGGTTGCTTTCCTTTTTATCCTCATACTTTAAATCCAGATGGTACAGACGGTTTAAGCTCCCCTTGAATTCGATGAATAGTTCCTTGCCGTCACCGGTCAGCATAACCCCTTTGGACGTCCTTAAAAATGCCTTAATCCCATTGCCCTTCCACTACCCGCACTGCCTCCGAAACACTGGATTGGGCGGCAAACAGCCGCTTGGCTGCCTCACTGATAGAGACCGAATCAGCTACCGCTACGAAATATTTCATCTGCTGTAATGTCATGACTTGGTTTTATTCCTTCCCCCGGGTATACAGATATTACATTTATCCGTGCACGTAATGGAAAATATCTTTGTGAATGCCTGCTTTTCTAAATATAGTCATTTTATACCCTATTTTAAAAACGTGTCAAGATGGTCAATCAGCTTCTTGCAGAAGAAACTTTGTTAGAGACTGTTTTGGTATATTAAGAAACAGAATATCAGGCAGAGATCAGGGCGCGGCTCTGCTGGTTGTAAAGAATGTCTGCCGCAGACAACAAAACCTAATGTTAGGGTTGAATTGGATGGGAGAATATGATATGATGCAAAAATAAATGATGGAGAGGTTGGTAGTTATGGGAAGGAAGGATAAAAGTCTTGAGGACAAGGCATACAATTACCTTCATGACATGATAATCCAGCATAAGCTGCAGGCGGGAAAGCGAATCATCGAAAGTGATATAGCAGACTGCCTTGGTATGAGTCGTACACCGGTGCGTGCTGCGTTGCGGCGCCTGGAGGAGGAGAAGCTGGTTTACAGCCTGCAGAACCTGGGGACGTTTGTGGAGCAGCTTACGGTCAAGGATGTTCTGGAAATGAATGAACTCAGGATTGTGCTTGAGGTCAAGGCATTGGAGTCATGCGTCATGAAGGCCGCTGATGAAGACATTGATGAATGCATCAGAGTGACGGAATCTATTACAGTGACGGATTCTGCCCAGGATATCAAGGCTAAGGATGAATATTTTAATAATTTTATTATACATTATTGTGAAAATTCCCGAATACGCGACATCCTGCATTCTCTCAACGCGGAATTGTCCCATCCCAGGCATTTAGTTGCATTTACTGAAAAAAGACTTGAGGTTATGAAGCAGGACCATCTTAAGATACTTAAATATATTAAGGCCAGGAGCTATTCCAGAGCAGCTAAGGCATTGGAAAAGCATCATAATAACAGATACTATGGTTTCATGGAAGAATATATGAAAATGATAATTAAATAGAATTTATGTTTCCTGAATAAGGGGGGACTGCGCAGACTGCTGTGTGGTCCCTTTTTTTGTTGCTGCTTTAACGCAGGATGAAAGAATGTCTATGTAAAAAAATAGCTAATTAAAAAACATAATAAAAACAAAATATGTACAATTAAATACAATTAGTATTGACATTGTATTTAATGGGTAGTATACTTTTTATAAAAGATGGGAGGAAAAACATATGATTATTGACGTGCATGCTCATTATATCCCGGCTTCCTTAGCTGACAACGAAAAGTTTAGCGATCTTTTTTATGTAAAAGAAGATACCTTTGGAAAAACAATGTTTATAAAAAACAGGGAGCTTAGACCGTTTAACCCAGGACTTATTTATCTTGATGAACAGATTGCTGATATGGATAAAGCCGGCATAGATATGAGATTTATTTCGCTTCCTCCGTTTGCATTAAACTATGAGGACTGCCGATGCAAGGATTGGACCCGGGAATCCAACAAAGCGCTGTCTGAGGATGCGTCTTTACACAGGAACAGGTTCAGGTATCTGGCCACGCTGCCTATGGCAGATATGGAAGGCACAATCAGGGAGATTGACCGTGTAATCAATGACCCACTGTGTGCTGGTATTGAGATAGCCACTAATATTGCCGGAATGGAATTAGACGACGCGTATTTGGAACCATTTTGGAAGAAGGCGGCTGAATATGAGATTTTTGTGCTCCTGCACCCTCATTATACAATTAAATCGGCAAGGCTGGAAAGATATCACCTGAGAAACCTGATGGGAAATCCGTTGGACACAACCATTGCGGCCTTTGCCCTAATGACAGGGGATGTGGCCAGCAAATATCCAGGTGTAAAGATATGCTTTTCTCATTCCGGAGGATATACACCATATGCCATTGCCAGATTTGAACATGCCAGGAAGGTGAGAAAGGAATTTGAAGGAGTCCAAAAAAGCTACGAGGAATGCTGCAGGAGCTTTTACTATGACACGATTCTGCACGATGCCGAGACACTGCAATTTGTGGAATCAAAGGTGACTTCCTCACATCTCCTTATGGGAACGGACTACCCGTTCGATATGGGTGACGAGGAACCTGTTCACACAGTATCATCCATGAAGATACCCAGAGAGAAAATCTCCGACATATTAGGGGGAAATATTGAGCGTCTGATTGGAGACGGTATTTAGTTATTTCTTTATAAACAACCAGTAAAAAGAAATTGGGAGGGGACAAGATGAAAAGCAGCATCTGCGAATATGTAAATGCACATCATACAGATATTCTAAGCACATTTAATGAGCTTCACTCTATGCCGGAACCGGCACTCCGCGAGGTACGCACCGCTGATTACTTAAAAACCCAGTTAAAGCAGGCCGGATTTGACGTAAAGGGGGATTTTGCGAAGACGGCAGTGCTGGGTATCCGCGATACCGGAATAGACGGACCGGTCGTCGGCATAAGAGCAGATATGGATGCGCTCTGCTATGAGAAGGAAGGAAAGACAATATATATCCATTCATGCGGACATGATGCTAACTGTACGGCTGTTCTCTGGGCGGCCAAGGCGTTGCTGGAAACAGGGCAGTTAAAGGCCGGAAGCCTGAAGGTGCTGTTTCAGCCCGCAGAGGAAACACTGCAGGGAGCAGAGGCAGTTATAGAATCGAGGGTATTGGAGGGCACTCAATATCTGGTAAGCACACATCTGAGGCCCCAGGAGGAACTGCCCATGGGTCAGGTTTCGCCGGCAGTTTTACACGGGGCATCCGGACATATCAGGGTGAAGATATACGGTCATGAAGCTCACGGAGCAAAGCCTCATCAGGGAGTCAATGCAATTCTGACCGCATCTGCTGTCATAGGCACGGTGAATGCGCTGCCATTTAATCCTTCGGTACCTCATTCCATAAAACCTACAAAAATCAGCAGTGGCTCAAATCCCTTTAACATTATCCCGAACTACGCTGAAATCATGTTTGATATCCGGGCGCAGACAAACGAGGTGATGAAGCAAATAAGGGAAAGCCTTACAAAGGCTGCTGTTACAAGCGCAGAGTCAATGGGGGCAAAGGCCTTGGCAGAGTGGCTGGGAGGAGTGCCGGCAGCAAGCAGGTGTGACGAACTGATAGAAATTGCCTCGGAAGCCATCAGAGAGTCTCTGGGGGAGGATGCCCTGGGGCCTGTAATCATTACACCCGGAGGTGAGGATTTCCATAATTATCCACTTGCAATTTCAGGACTCAGGACTACAGTATTAGGAATAGGAGCCGGGTTGAAACCGGGACTTCACATGTCTGATATGACCTTTGATACAAATGCGGTTTTTAACGCTGTAACTGCTATCGGGTCCACGGTAGTCAATATATATAAGTCTAATTTGTAAATGAAACAAATGGAGGAGGTATGGCATGAAGGATTATGTGATGGAACTGGAACACATTGAAAACAGTCTGGTGGACCGTGTTGACGGTAAGAAGCTGATGGATTATACGTCCAACATAGCAAAATGGGTGCGTATATCCGGAACCCAGGAGGAAGTGGACAGCCTTCTGTATTGTGAGAAGGTGATGAAGGAAATTGGCTATGAAACAAAGCTTACCTTCCATGACGCATTCATCAGCGTACCGGTGAGAGCCCATGTAGAGATGGTTTCGCCCGTGCCAATGGGATTTAGGGCATTGACACACTGCTTTACAAGATCTGCGCCGGAACATGGACTGGAGGGGGGTGCGGTGGATTCGGACAGCCCTGACATAAACGGCCTAATCGCCATAAAGGATGGACTGCCTAATGCTGACCAGGTAAGGGACATGGAAAAAAGAGGGGCTGTGGCTGTCATTTATGTGCAGGATGACAATTTACATAATTCGCCGGTATCCTCTCTTTGGGGCGGTCCCACAGAGAAAACGGAAGGGCTGCTTCCAGGCATTCCGGTGGTGTCCGTGGTCCGGCAGGACGGCGCCTTTATTCGGGATCAGATGAAAAAGGGACCTGTAAAAATATGGATACAGTCTGTGGTGGACACGGGCTGGAGAAAGGTTCCCCTTCTTGAGGCCCAGCTGAAAGCGGAGGGTACGGAGGATTTCCTGTTGTTTGGAAGCCATATAGATTCATGGGATTATGGCGCTATGGACAACGGCGCCGCCAATGCCACCATGATTGAATGCGCAAGACTCCTTGCAGCTGAACAGAAGTCATGGAAACGGGGGCTCAGGCTTGTGTTCTGGGCAGGCCATTCCCAAGGGAAGTTTTTCAGCTCGGCGTGGTACGCGGATAATCATTTTGAGGAATTGGAAAAGCACTGCGCAGGCTATGTGTATGTAGATTCAACAGGTGGAAAGGATGCGGTGGTCATTGACGAAGCGCCTGTGATGCCTCAGACCAGGAGTCTTGCCGCATCTGTAATCAAAAAACAGACCGGGATAGAGTTCATTGGCAAACGGATTGGACATTTTGCTGACCAGTCGTTCTACGGCGTGGGGCTTACCTCCATATTCGGTACGTTTTCTGAGCAGGATATTGAAAAGACCAGGGATATACTTTCATTCCGTACCGGCACGCCAAAGCATGCGGGAGGTCTTGGGTGGTGGTGGCATACAGAGCATGATACCATGGACATCATTGACAGGGATATTCTTATAAGGGATACGAAAATTTATGTTGCTGTGGTATGGCGTCTGCTGAGTTCTGCTGTCCTGCCTTATGATTTCAGGGAGGCGGTTGAGGAGATGAAAGAAACCGTTGAATCCCTGGGCAGTCTGCTGGGAGACAGATTTGATTTTATGCCTCTTAGGGAGCGTCTGTGTCTGCTGGAAAGAAGAATGGGGAATCTTTACAGGCAGATAGAAGGCAATGAGATACCGGATGAGGACGCTGATAGTGTGAATGCCCTGCTGCAGAAACTGTCACATAAAATTGTGCGGATAACCTTCCACGGTGAGAACCATTTTGATTTCGACCTTTCCGGCGCAATGTATCCAATTCCGTCACTTGGCGATGGTGTACGTCTGGCAGGATGCAATAAAGACTCGTACAGGTATTTCGTTCTCCGCACGCAGCTGATGCGGGGCTATAACCGTGTGATGAGTTATGTGAGAGAAGCCGCAGAGCTGCTGGCGGGCTATGATGATATAGATGGAGAGCGGTAATGGGGAACCAGATTACAAAATTAAATACATAAAGGAGGGGTAACAAATGTCTAAGTACAGACAAAACGAAAGCTGGATTAGCAACAAGTTTGTAGGTCAGCTGGGCATAGAGGCTTTCATGCCTAATGCCAACATGGGCCTGGAAGAAAAGGGCTTCAAGCATGCTGATATACAAAGGGCAAACAGGCGCATGACCTGCCTGCGGGCTATGCCCAAAGCCTGGAAAGCCGTAGCAGAGCAGCAGGAAAAGCTGGCTGAGGAATCGGCCGCAATGGGAAACATGGTTACTGCCGGCGCGTTTTATCATCGTGCAGCCCTTTATTACGGTAAGGCACAGCTTTACCATCATAAGGACGATGCCATGAAGCTGGAGCTTCATACCTCCTGCGTGAGATGCTATGAAAAGGCAATAGCTGGATACGATTACACCATAGAGCGGGTAGTGCTTCCCTTTGAGGGTAAGAATATTTACGGCATTTTCCATGCGCCAAAAGGGGCTTTAAATCTTCCTACGGTACTGTTTACTCCGGGGATGGATATGATTAAGGAAGATTATCCCAACCTGAACGATAATTTCTTTGTGCGCAGAAACATGTGCGTGCTGGTGATGGACGGTCCGGGATTTGGCGAGACGCGTGTTCATGGCCTGCCTGTGACTCTTACCAATTATCCAGAAGCAGCGTCCCTGTTTCTGGACTGGCTCTGTGGACGGCCTGAGGTCAATCCGGACCAGATTGGGATTTTCGGCGGCAGTATGGGTTCCTACTATGGTCCTACGGTTGCTGTAAATGATTCCAGGATTAAGGCAGTTGTGGGCCTGCTGGGCTGCTATCTGGAGAAGGACCTGCAGTTTAATTCCTGCCAGCCGGGACTTCGCAATAACTTTAAGTATATGTGTAATATTTATGACGATGACGCGTTTGATGAGTTTGTGGCAGAGATGACTTTGGAGAAGGTGGTGGACCGCTTAAAGGTTCCTTTCCTTATGTCAACGGGCGAGTTTGACGAGATGTGTCCGCCTGAGCTGACAGAGCGGTTCTTTCATATGCTGGACTGCCCCAAGGAGATGTGGATTATGGAAGGTGAGTTTCATTCCTGCGCAGGTATGTATCATGAACTGTTCGCATGGGCAATTGATTGGCTGCGTGAAGCTTTGACGACAGGAAAACCGGAGAATCTGGAAGTCAGGAAAGTTATTCCCGAGCGGTGGTAGCATTATAAAAATACGAGGAGGTAAACGTTATGAAGAAGGTATTAAGTATCTTATTGGCGGCAGCGATGGTTTCTTCCCTATGGGCCTGCGGAGCTCCGGCGTCAAAGGAAGCCTCAGCTGCAAAGGAAACCCCGGCAGCAGAGGATATGTCTGTTCAAGAGAATGCTTCTCAGGCAGAGAATGCTTCATCAGGAGAGTCAGCAAAGGCTGCTTCTGATTACGAGTATCCTGAAATGACAATTATTCTGGCCCATTCAGGTGCGGCTACCGATGCCAGGCAGGAGGGCGCACTTGCAATCGAAACGTATATTGAGGAGACTTCCGGCGGGAAGATTCAGGTGGACGTATACCCGGCCGGACAGCTGGGGGATTCAAATACCCTTGTTGAGTCCGTGCAGAACGGCGGTATCCAGATGTGTATACAGCCACCTGCAAATGTATGTGCGTTCAATCCCCTGCTTTCCATTCTGGATGTACCGTATTTCTTCCCTCCGGATATAGATAAGGCCAGGGCTGTGTTTGAGACAGACGCAGCGGACGCCCTCCTTGACACCATGCAGGATTACGACATGGTAGGTCTGGGCTACTGGGTAGACCTGTTCAAGGCATTTACCAGCAATGTGCCCCTGCGCGCACCAGAGGATTTTAACGGATTAAAATTCCGTGTAATGGCATCGCCTGTGCTTATGAAGTTTATCGAATCCCTGGGCGGTACTGCTCTTACCATTGATTATCAGGAGACCTTTACTGCTTTGCAAACCGGTGCAATTGACGGGCAGGAAGCAGGCATAGGAGCAGGAATCTATAACATGAAGTTTTACGAGGTGCAGAAGTATATGGAGATTACAAACCATATTCTTGCCTCACAGTTGATTTTTGCCAATAAGACCTGGTTCGAGGGGCTGGACGATCCGTGTAAGCAGTTGGTTATGGATGCTGTGAACATTGCCGGAAATGATGCTTATCAGGAAGTGAGGGGAGATATAGAGCAGGCTGCTCTGGACGCAATCGGGGCTCAGTGTGAAATCATTACCCTTACCGATGAAGAACTGCAGGCCATGTCTGACGCATGCCGCCAGCCTTGCCTTGACCTTTATATTGAAAGCAACGGCGAAGCGGGCCAGAAGATTCTTGACGCGTTTAATGCCGACATAGAAAAGCTGAATTAACAGGCAGGACATGTACGGAAGGGATATGAATATATGAACAAAACATATGAAAAGTATAAGGCGTTTGACAAAGCATTCAAAAAGTTTGAGCTAACGTTCTGCGCATTATCAATCTTGTTCGTTACTTTTCTGGTTACTCTGGGAATCGTACTAAAGAATTTTTTCGGATTTTCTTTTCCTTGGACAGAGGAGCTCTGCCAATACATCATGGTCTGGGTGGCTTGTATCGGCGGCGTTATCAGCGTTGAAAAACATGAGCATGTCAGTGTGGATATCATATATAACATGCTTCCTCAAAAGCTGCACTCATACTATCGTATGATACTTGCCGTTATTGCGACGGTATTCCTGGCTGCGTTTGCTTACTTTTCATATCTGGAGGTGGTTTCCATAAAGGCAACTGCCCGTACCAGCGTGACCATGCCGTGGTTTCAGATGTGGTGGATGTATCTGGGAACTATGATGGGCTGCGGACTCATGGCATTGGAGTATTTTAAGACCATATTTGTTCTCTTTAAGGAAGGTAAGATAAAAGCTGGAGTCGACACAAAAGACCAGGACCTGAGCAAGCTCGAAACCATGTAAAGGGGGAGGTACCAATGACAGCGGGATTATTTATTATAGCTCTTCTGGTGTGCCTGTTCCTGGGTATACCTATCTTTATCGCCATGATGATACCCAGTACATATTATCTGTTAAATGTGCTGAATATGCAGCCAATCATGGCGGTCTCATCCTTTACCGCAGGATTAAACAAGTTTTCCACCCTGTGTCTGCCATTCTTTATTTTGGCAGCTAGTGTGATGGGGAAAGGGCAGATTGGAAGCAGGTTGCTGAAGTTCTGCCGGAGTATTGTGGGGCATATGTACGGCGGCATAGGCATGACGGCAATTGTGTGCTGCATTATCATCGGTGCCATATCGGGGGCATCCACAGCAGGAATATTGATTATAGGGGCCTTGATATACCAGGAGATGATTGATAACGGCTATCCACGGGGATTCAGCGCCGGACTTATCTGTACCGTCAGTTCTGTTGGTATGCTGATTCCCCCCGGTATTGCTTTTGTTGTATATGCCATGAACACAAATACATCCGTACTTAAACTGTTCATGGGAGGCTTAAGCTCCGGTATCGTTATGGCTGCTATATTTATGGTATACGTATATGTGTATGCCCGCAGGCACAAGGTGCCAAGGCTTCCCAGAATCAGCCTTAAGGAGTTTTTTACTGCGGTAAAGGAGGCCATCTGGGCGCTGGGTCTTCCGGTCATCATCATCGGGACCATGTATACCGGCATCTGTACGCCCACAGAGGCAGCGGCCATATCGGCTGTGTATGCCATTTTCGTTGAGATGGTCATATATAAAGATGTGGATTTTAAAACACTCATTGATATCTGCGGAGACTGCGCTAAGACAGTGTGTACGATTTACATACTGCTGGCAGCCGGCCAGCTTTTAGGGTATGTGATGACGCTGGCAAGGATACCGCAGCTCATGGAAGCGATGCTGGGTAGTACGTCAAGGCTGATGATATTGCTGGTAATAAATATAATGTTTCTGATTGCAGGTATGTTCATGGGCGCTGGCTCCTCGATTGTAATTATCATGCCCATGGTTTACCAGTTGGCTTTAAAAGCAGGGATAGACCCTATATTCCTTGGAAACGTGGTGGTAACCAATCTGGCAATCGGTATGAGCACTCCTCCTTTTGGCCTGAACCTGTTTGTCAGCGCCAAGGTGATGAAGCTGTCCTTTGTAGAGATAGTGAGGTCATCCATGCCGTTTATCATGCTGACGATTTTAGTGCTTATAATTATTACCCTGTTTCCAGGTTTATCCTTGTTCCTCCCCAACCTGTTGGTTGAATAATAGAAATAAAGGAGATAGTATATGGAAGATTTTAAGGCGGCTCTTATTGTTGTGGATGTTACACGGGCACATTTTGATTATGATTTCAACTATCTTCCGGTGCCGGAGGATGACTGCCAGAGGGTGCTTGGAGGTCTCGTTAAAGTAATACCTGAGTTCCGCTCCCGGGGGCTTCCGGTGATATTTGTGAGGACAGGCCATAAAATCAATCCTTTGACAGGGGAGACAATGTCCTTGGCAAGCCCTTTCTGGCGTTATCAGATGGAAAATAAGATCAGCATAGGCGGTCATGTGAGAAGGCCTGTAAATACTGAAAATTCACCTGCCATGGAAATTATGCCACAGCTTGGCGCTGAAGAACAAGACATCATAGTCCATAAACAGAGATACAGCGCGTTCATGGGCACGCCCCTTGAGATGTATTTAAGGGTCATGGGTATCAACACCTTGTTCTTTACCGGCGCAAATACAAACAACTGTGTACTCTGTACCGCCTTTGAGGCATACAACCGTGACTACCGGGTCATTGCCATTGAGGACTGCTGCGCAAGCATGAATGGAAAGGCTTACCATGAGCTGGCAATAATGCAGATCAAGGCGTCTCTTGGATGGGTAGTGGACAGCGGTTCTGTAGCGGATATACTTGACGGCAGGACTAAGCTTTAGAGCTGCCCAGGGATGCGGCAAAAACATTCTGTTACGGCAGGATGTTTTTGCTTATTTTCATTAAGAAAGGAATGGCTGTATGGAAACAAATTATTATCACCCCAGGGAACTGGAGGAAGCAGCGGCGTTGTTGGAGGAACAGGAGGGAACGGTGTTGGTGAACGGCGGTTCCGACATCATACTGAGCATTTCTGCGGGTAAAATCACTCCTACCGGAATCATTGACATACGCGGTATAAAGAGTATGAATACAATCACGGATGACGGACAGTATGTGCATATCGGAGGAAACGTAACCTACCGTCAGATGCAGGATTCTCCTGTGTGCGGCAGGATTGGCGGACTGGCCAGGGCGGCGGGCAGTGTGGGGAGTCCGGTCATACGTATGGTTGCTACGCCTGCCGGCAACATTGCTACTGCTGCGCCGTCGGCTGACTGTGCATCCATGATGCTGGCTCTTGATACGGAGCTGGTACTGGTAAGTGTCAGGGGGGAGCGTATTGTCAGACAAAAGGACATATATTTAGGAGCATACAAAACAGATATACAGAGTAATGAGATTATTAAGGAGATGCGGTTTCCCAGTCCGGGCCCGGATAAGGGCAGCGGATATGCAAGGTTTTCCCGCAGGAAATCACAGGATATAGCAAAAGTTATAGCAGGCGCGGTGGTTACCGTGGATAAAAAAGGACGGTGCCTGTCCGCGGTTATATCATTGGGAGCCTTAAACGCCACAGCGGTCCTGGCTCCCAGCATCGGAGAAAGGATTAAGGGTTTGGGGCGGGACGAGGCAATACAGCTTGCCCTGAAATTCTTTCCGCGGGAGGCGGGACTCAGAGAGAGCTATTTTAAAAGATATAAAGAAGAAACAACCTGTAATGCCATAGCAGAGGCTTTAGATATGGCATTCGCGGAAACAGAGAGGGGGGACTCGTGTTATGCCTGTGGTTCACTTTGATTTAAATGGCAGGGCAGTGTGTATTGAGGTTGACGGAAAGGAACTCCTGGTTGACACCTTGCGAAAACGCTTTCTGCTGACGGGAACAAAGAAAGCATGCGGTACAGATGATTGCGGCGCTTGCACGGTGCTGATTGACAACAGGGCTGTCCGTTCCTGCGCCTATCTTACCTGCATGGTGGAAGGCAGAAACGTGATGACCATAGAGGGCTTGGGGACGCCATGGCATCTTCATCCGCTTCAGCAGGCATTTATAGACGCAGGAGCGGTACAGTGCGGCTATTGTACACCGGGCATGATTATGACTGTGTACGGGCTGCTGGAAGAAAAGGAGAATCCGGATGAGGAAGAAATCAGGATGGCTATATCAGGAAATCTTTGCCGCTGCACGGGTTACCAGAAGATTGTAAATGCCGTTAAGCTGGCAGCAGAAAGAAGGCTTATGACTGCAAATCACAGTTGGGAGGAAATCAAGTGACTTTGAATGAATCATGTATTGGACAGCGGTATATCAGACCGGACAGCATAAGCAAGGTGACCGGCTATGCAAAGTTTACGGCGGACCTGCTTGCCGGAAGGACGGATGTGCTTGTGGCCAAAGTGCGCAGAATAGACTGTGCCCGCGCCAGGATAAAAAGCATAGATACGGGTGAAGCAAAGAAGGTTCCAGGAGTGGTGGCGGTTCTGACAGCAGGTGACTTGAAGGACGGTTCCGGGTATGGATATATTCTTAAAGATAAGCCGGTTCTGGCAAAGGATGAAATTATATGCGATTGTGATCCGGTAGCTTTTGTGGCAGCAGAAACAGAGGAAGCAGCTTACAGGGCGGTGAACCTGATAAAGGTGGAGTATGACGCTCTGCCCTTTGAGACAGACCCTTTAAAGAATATGCTGCCGGGGGCTGAACAGGTGAGAAAGGAGTACGGCTCTCATCATTGCGGCAATGTCTCAAATGATGTCCGGGTGGCAAAGGGTGGTATGGAAGAAGCTGCTTCAAAAACAGTGATTGAGATAACCGCGGATTTTCGCACGCCCATGGTAGAACACACTGCGCTGGAACGGGATATTGCTTTTGCAGAGCCGGATGCTGTGAACGGCGGACTGACCTTCTATTGTCCGGTACAGAATGTGCATGGCATGCGGGAAGGCCTGTGCGAAGCCCTTCATCTGCCTGTGAGCCGGATAAGGGTGGTCAGCCCTCTGGTTGGCGGCGGCTTTGGAGGGAAAGAGTGTTCATCTGTGGATTGCGGCGTGGCAGCCGGAATTCTGGCGCTTTGTACAGGGCGGGCAGTGGTTTATGAAATGACGCGGGAAGAAATGTTCCGCTATACCAGTAAACGGCATCGCAGCTATATAAAATATAAAATTGGTGTGGATACCCATGGATGTATGACCGGGATGTGGTCTGAAGCTATTTTTGATAAGGGCGCATATAAATCAGTGGATGTGATTCCTCACAGATCTGCACTGTTATCGGGAGGCCCTTATGTAATACCGGCCGTGGATGTGAGAAACCGATCCATATATACAAATCATGTATACGGCGGAGCGTTCAGAGGTCTGGGAGCACCTCAGCAGTATTATGCTCTGGAGTGTGCAATGGATGATATGGCCCGCACCATAGGAATGGACCCGGTTGAATTCAGACTTAAGAATTTAATAAAAGAAGGGTCTGAGACTATATTTTCCCAGCAGATGAGTAAGAGTGATGCGGCAGGCATACGTGAATGCATTGAAAAGGTGAGGCAGGAATTGGAATGGGACAAGCCTCTCGACTGTTCAGACCCATACAAAAAGCGCGGCAGGGGAATTGCCTGCTATATGTATGGAACCGGAAGTTCATTTCCAAAAGACGCGGGCCATGTATACCTGGAGTTGAATCTGGATGGCTCCCTCAATGTGAACCTGGCCCAGAACGAAATGGGCCAGGGCTTGATTACGGCTATGAGCCAGATTGCGGCCCAGGCAATGGGTGTTTCCATAGAATATGTGAATGTAGGGATATCGGATTCCATGTGTGGACCGGAGGCGGGTCCCACATCCGCTTCAAGGGCAACTGTGTTCCAGGGAAATGCAATCATAGCCGGCTGTCGTTCCCTGAAGAAACGGATACTGGATGTTGCGGCGGATATGTTAGAGGCGGACGCCCATGAGTTGACCATAAAAAACAGCGAGATATTTTCCGAGAAGGAACCAGATAAAAAGGTAACTCTTAAGTCAGCCGCTGCAAGGGCCCGGGTATCCCAGGTGTCTCTGGCGCAGGTTGGAAACTGGTATCCGCCTATGACGGAAAAAGACCCTGAGAATCTTAACCAGACAACACGGTGGACAACATTTGCATATGGAGCGCACGGTGTGCTCGTGGAGGTGGACACCAGAAACGGTATGATTACGGTGTGCAGGTCAGTACAGGCAACTGACGTGGGCAAAGCCATTAATCCGGATACGGTTGAGGGGCAGATGGACGGCGGAGCGGCCCAGGCGATTGGATGGGCCCTTATGGAGGAATGCTTTTTGAGACATGGTTTGGTAAAGGAAACGTCCCTGCATGAATATCTGATCCCCACTGCCTTGGATGTACCGAGCCTTGAATCCATTATTGTGGAGTCAGGTAGTGAGTCAGGACCCTTTGGCGCTAAAGGAGTAGGAGAGCCGACGATTCTAGGGGGAGCCCCGGCCATAAGGAATGCGGTTCTGGACGCAACAGGCCTTGCTATGTACGAAATTCCTATGACACCGGTCAGAGTGATGGAGGCTCTTGAACGGGCAGAGACAGCATCTGCGGCAGAGAAGAAACCATTTTTCAGGGTGCCGCTGCAGTGCGGACTCTGGGATTGATTTAGTGCTGAAAATTCTGAAACCTGCGTACAATCTGGTTATGTTTCTTCTCATAGAATTGATAGCAATGCCAATCCGTACATGCTATTATAAATAATAAGGGTGAGACACGCCCCTATTAACCACAGAATTATATTGAGGAGGAACGGATGGACAAAGTCATGGAGTTACGCCAGGTTATATATGGCTTGCTGGCGGCGCAGATTGAATTCGGCACCTACCATTATAAAGACCCGCTGCCGAAGATAGAGGAGGTCAGCCAGTGGGTCGGCGTTTCATTGGATACAGTATAAGCCGCTTATTATCAGTTGAAAATAGAGGGATATATCACTCTGACCAAAAAGGCGGGGGCGGCTGTGGCCGTACAGTTTCAGGAGGCGGAATTTGAGAAGAATATCCAGACGTTTTTCACTCTGCGCAAAGAAGCTGTAATGGATATGTGCAAATCCTTTGGACCGATGTTCAGCCAGGCCCAATGGCACGGCCTGAAAAATGCCGGACCGGAACAGATGGACGAGTTAGAGAGGCTTCGTTCACAAACCAACATACTTAGGCCGTATATCATGGTTCAGCATATTCAGTTAATATATGGCTCGCTTAACAACCAGCTGCTGCTGCGGTTGATTTGGCAGGCGTTCTTATTTTACCAGGCGCCCTTTTTAAGCTTGCCGGCCAATCTGATGGATTTTGAGGACAGTGACGGCCCCTTGCTGTATATGATTCGATTCTGCCGTCAAAAAGATTGGGACGGGCTTTGGGGAAGCGTGACATATTGCCAGGAACAGATTACATGTGCAATCAGCCGGTTTTATGCCAACCGCATCACCCTGGAGCCGCCGGGAGAGCAGATTCCGTTTTGCTGGAATGTCTATCAGAATACTTCCCAGAAGTGTTATTAAATCGCGATAGATTTGCTTAAGGGTGTCCGCCTGGGGGGTTTGGGTAGGATGGCATTTTGACATCTCCTGCCAAAATAGCAGAATATATGCAAGTCTCTGTCATTACAGTACGCCGTACCTTGACGCTGTTCAACCAGTTAGGCGTTACACATTCCGTCAACGGAGTTGGCACCAGGATTTTAGGTGCAGAGAACAGTATGGATGTTTCAAACCCGGATGACAGTGAGATACTGGTATCCAGTACGATGGAAACGTTCGGAAAACTAGTAGATATTCTGGTAAATAATGCAGGCGCCAGGGATGAAGGGCTACGGCCTGTTGATAAGGAAATCGACAGCGAGATAGACCGCGTTGTCGGCATAAATATTAAAGGCGTTACGTATTGTACACGCGCAATACTTAAAGATATGCTGAAAAATAAAAAGGGTGTCATTGTTAGCGTGGCAAGCAGCTCCGGTCTGAGCGGCGGCCCCGATAACGGGCCAGTGTGCCGCCCTGGATTATGGTTTCAATTTATAGTTAAGTATTCCGGGTTTCCCTCTTGTCATATGCTTCTTTTAGATGTATGATTACTTTTAGAAAAGAGTTTATGAAAGTGGGATGTCCTATTATGAAGATAAATGAAAAGGCATTGGAAAAGAAACGTCAGAACAAGGCAAGGATTGCCAGCCATATCCTCCACAGAAAGCAGATATCCAAGCCGGAGCTGGCCATTGAACTGGGACTCAGTATGCCCACTGTACTCCAGAATGTGAAGGAACTTCAGGAGGCCGGAATCGTGGAGGAGGTGGGAGAGTATGAATCCACGGGCGGGCGCAAGGCCAAGGCATTGTCTGTTGTGAAAAATGTGAGGTACGCTGCAGGGGTTGATATCACGGCCAATCATATAAGTGTTGTGATCATTGACCTTAAGGGGGATATGGTTCACAGCAGGCGGTTTCGCAGGCGGTTTGAGAATACTGCGGAGTATTATGAGGACCTGGCGGCGGAATTGGAGCAGTTCCTGGATGAGAGCCGGGTGGACAAAAAGAAAATACTGGGAGTGGGCATTTCACTGCCGGGTATTGTGGATAGGGAAAACAGCCGGCTGATACGTTCCCATATTCTCCAGGTCAGCGATATCAACCTGGAGGTCATAAGCAGACTGATCCCATATCCGGTACATTTTGAAAATGATGCAAACAGCGCTGCGGTCGCGGAGCTTCAGGGTACGGACAGGAATGCTGTTTACCTCTCTCTCAGCAACACGGTGGGCGGTTCCATCTACCTGGACAATGATATTTACGGGGGAGACCATTTCCGCAGCGCGGAGTTTGGGCACATGATTATATATCCGGAAGGAAGGCTGTGCTACTGCGGTAAGCGCGGATGTGCAGATCCTTATTGTTCCGCCGGGGTATTGTCCTCTTTTGCGGGGGAGGATGGGGGCCTGGCGGAGTTTTTCCGGCTGGTAGAGAAGAAAGAGCGGGATGCCATGGCGGTCTGGGACACATATCTGGAGGATCTGTCCATTGTCATTACCAATCTAAGGATGTGTTTTGACTGCGACATCGTGCTGGGCGGCTATGTGGGCGGCTATCTGAAGCCTTATATGTCACAGCTTGGCAGGAAGGTAATGGTTAATAATAAGTTTGATAATGATACCCTTTATCTGAGAAACTGCCGCTATGAAAAGGAGGCGTCTGCGGTAGGGATTGCCATGACATTCATGGATGAGTATTTTAGGACAATAATATAAAAGGGATATAGGATGCGGCTTCTGTTCAAGCACAGGGGCCGCATTTTTTGCATTGCTTCCAGGAATTTTGTGCAAACTGCATAAAAAGATGACAAAAAAATAATCAAGTTGATGAAAATGCAATTGGTATATTGACAAAAGCAAGGACCGGTGCAATAATGTAATTACTTTAATAAAACATTTTATAAAAGATTATATAAAAAGAAAAAGGAGAGATGGTATATGTTGCAGCAGGTAATGACAGAGCCAGGTAAAATTGAGTTTCATGAGGTTCCGGTACCGGAAATCAGTGACAGGGAAGTGCTTATAAAGATTATGAAAATAGGAATCTGCGGATCTGATATCCATGTGTATCATGGGGAACACCCGTTTACAAGCTATCCTGTAACCCAGGGACATGAGGTTTCAGGTGAGGTGGTGAAGGCTGGCCGGGCAGTGACCGGGTTAAAGCCAGGGCAGAAGGTGACAATCCAGCCCCAGGTGGTGTGCGGCCAATGCTACCCGTGCCGCCATGGCAAATATAATCTGTGCGAGGATCTGAAGGTGATGGGTTTCCAGACTACGGGTGTCGCATCCCACTATTTTGCCGTGGATGCCGCAAAGGTAACCCTGCTTCCCGATGACATGAGCTATGATGAGGGGGCTATGATAGAGCCTCTGGCTGTTGCGGTCCACGCCGTGAAGCAGGCCAGGGATGTTAAGGGAGCAAAGATTGCAGTGCTGGGAGCGGGACCCATCGGGATACTGGTGGCACAGGCAGCAAAGGGGTTAGGAGCTGAGCAGGTGATGATTACGGATGTCAGCGGTCTGCGCCTTGAAAAAGCAAAGGAGTGCGGAGTTGACTTCTGTGTGAATACCAGGAATAAGGATTTCGGGGAGGCCATGACAGAAAGCTTGGGGCCGGATAAAGCGGAAGTCATCTATGACTGTGCGGGCAACAACATTACCATGGGGCAGGCGATTAAATATGCCCGCAAGGGAAGCACAATTATTCTGGTTGCGGTGTTCGCGGGCCTGGGGCAGATTGATCTGGCTGTGCTCAATGACCATGAACTGGACCTGAATACCAGTATGATGTACCGGAACGAGGATTACCTGGATGCAATCCGCCTTGTGAATGAGAAAAAGGTGGTTCTGTCCCCTCTTATCTCCAGGCACTTTGCATTTGGGGACTATCTGAAAGCATACCAGTACATAGATGAGAACAGGGAAAGCACCATGAAAGTAATTATCAACGTGCAGGAGTAGATACAGGGAGAAGTGGGGATATGACGGAGATGGTTTTAAGAAGTAAAATGAAACGGACTGGACAGACTGCGGCCGCAGAAACGGATTTGAGAGCAGACACAGACGTTAAGGTCTCTTTGATTAGCAAGATTGCGTATGGAATGGGGGATGTGGGCTGTAACTTCAGCTGGATGTTTGTGGGAAATTTCCTGATGATTTTTTATACCGATGTATTTGGAATCAGTATGGGAGCCGTGGCGGGGCTGATGTTGTTTTCACGTTTTTGGGACGCTGTTAATGACCCCATCATCGGAAGCCTGACCGACAGGACCCATTCCAGATGGGGGAGATACAGGCCCTGGCTTCTTGTGGCGGCGCCCCTGACAGCCGTTGTTCTGATACTGACCTTCTGGGCCCATCCGGGCTGGAACAGTACGGCCAAGATTGTGTACATGGGTATTACATACTGTATTCTGGTTTTGGGATATACCTGCGTCAATATCCCGTACGGGACCCTATGCGGGGCCATGACCCAGAACATAGAGGAGCGTGCGCAGATTAATACCTTCCGGTCTGTGGCAGCCATGATTGCCATTGGAATCATCAATATCATAACGGTGCCGTTGATTGAAACGCTGGGCGCGGGCAGCGATAAAAGGGGATATCTCCTGATAGCCGTGATTTACGGAGGCATCTTTGCATTGTGCCACATGTTCTGTTTCGCAAAGACAAGGGAAGTGGTGGCCATACCTGAGCGGAAGAAGATTTCTCTGAAGGAACAGCTCAGGGCCGTATCCAGGAACCGTCCCTATATCCTGGCGCTGGCAGGACAGATGCTGTTCGGGTTTACGCTGTACGGGAGGAACGCGGATGCACTATACTATTTTACCTATGTGGAGGGCAGCAAGGCGTTCTTTACCGTGTATTCCATGTGCATTATAATCCCATCCATTATCGGAGCAGCCTGCTTCCCCATGCTGTTCCACTGGACCAACAACAAGGGAAGGGCGGCCTCCATTTTCGCATTCCTGACCGGCATGTCTATGATGGGGCTGGGCATGTTTACGGCAAAGGAATCCCCGATTCTGTTTTACGGGGTATCGGCACTGACCCAGTTTTTCTTTTCCGGGTTTAATACAGCCATCTATGCCATTATCCCGGACTGTGTGGAATATGGTGAGTGGAAAACGGGACTGAGGAACGATGGGTTCCAGTATGCGTTTATATCACTTGGCAACAAGATGGGCATGGCTCTTGGCACCTCACTTCTGGCTATGGTTCTGGGTATGTGCGGATATGTGGCCGGCGGACAGCAGAATCCTGCCGTGCTGGCAGTGATTAAGCATTCATTTACCACCATACCGGGTATGTTCTGGATTATTACTGGCATTGTGCTTTTCTTCTACCGTCTGAACCGCAGGCGTTACAATGAAATTATGAAAGAAATGTATACAGGAGGAGTCTGATTGCTATGGAAAATCAGAAGAAATATGACGTTATTGCCCTCGGCGAGCTTTTGATAGATTTTACACCTGCGGGAACCAGCGCCCAGGGCAACCCTGTCCTGGAACAGAATCCGGGAGGCGCTCCGTGCAATGTCCTGGCCATGCTGGCAAGATACGGCAGGAGCACCGGATTCATCGGCAAGATTGGAAACGACATCCATGGAAGGTTTCTTTGCAGGGCTGTCCGGGAATCGGGAATCGGCTGCGGCGGACTTGTGATGTCGGATGAGGTGCACACCACCCTTGCATTTGTCAGCATGGATGAGTCGGGTGACAGGAGTTTTTCTTTTTACCGCAATCCGGGCGCTGATATGGCGCTGACGGAGGACGAGGTGAACCTAGACATGATCCGTTGTTCCAGGATATTCCATTTCGGCACCCTGTCCATGACCCATGAAGGAGTAAGAAAGGCTACCATAAGGGCAGCTGCGTGTGCAAGGGAAAACGGATGCCTGATTTCCTTTGACCCCAATCTGAGGCCGCCCTTATGGGCGGATATGGAGGAGGCCAGAAAACAGATGCTTTACGGCGTGTCCCTGTGCCATATCCTGAAAATCACTGATGAGGAACTGCGTTTCATGACCGGGATAGAGGATGAGAAACAAGCGGTGGGTCATCTGCAGGCTGTTCACGGCATTCCCCTGATCCTTGTGACAGCCGGGGCTTTTGGGAGTACGGCATACTGGGCAAAGGAAGCCCTGAAGGCAGAGGCGTTCCTTACGGACAGGACCATTGATACCACCGGGGCAGGGGATACCTTTTGCGGATGCTGCCTGAATTATCTCCTGGACCATCCGTTGGAAACCCTAAACCGGGAAGGTGTAAGGGATATGCTGACAATGGCTTCAGCCGCAGCCTCCATTGTTACCACCAGGAAAGGGGCGCTTAAGTCCATGCCGGAGCCGGGGGAGATTGAGGAAGTGGTAAGACAAAAGTAAATGTCCCTGCTTAGCACTGTTCTATATTTATTATGGTAGACATTAAATAAGCCCTCCAAGAATGGAGGGCTTCAGACTGTAGACAAATTCCGAGGACAAGTGCCTCGGAATTTCTTCGCGA